>ERZ779649.125-NODE-125-length-68312-cov-11.452833_pt1 | contig 68312 bp, 61 predicted proteins | sample MGYA00511882_ERZ779649 | MGnify/ENA primary metagenome ERZ779649 (study PRJEB29588, sample SAMEA2157793) | human gut metagenome | biome: human gut; feature: human-associated habitat; material: faeces | place: Denmark | collected 2008/2010 ... | reverse complement strand
TGCTTCTTCTAATAGTTACAGTATAGCGGATTCTCCTTTAAAATACAATTTTATTTATGTATCAGATTTTAATGTGACAAATTGTTTCAGTTGTGATCCCTGTGCCATATGCTATAATGTAGGTAAATAAACAAAGCCACCGCTCTGAGCGACTGTACAGCAAACATCTGCTGAAAATTCCGCGTCCTCATTATATTGTATTTTACAACGGAAGCGAAAAGGACCTTGCAGAAGAAAGAAGGATTCTACGATTATCGGATGCTTTTGAAACAGATACCGGAGCTGGTGAATATGAATGGACAGCCACAATGATTAACATAAACAGCGGAAAAAATCAGTCCATCATGGACAGCTGCTACGTTTTATATGAATACGCGGTCTTTGTTGCAAAGATCAAAAGATACCGGGATTCCATGGAATTAAAAGAAGCCATTGATCTTGCCGTCAGGGAATGCATAGAGGAAAATATTCTCAGAGATTTTTTGGAACAGCATCGTAGGGAGGTGTGTGATATGTGTCTTACTGAATTTGATGAAAAGAAATATGAAGATGTTCTCCGCGAGGAAGGCCGGGAGGAAGGACTTGCAGAAGGTCGTAAAAAAGAAGTATTTATGTCCGTACAGGAAGGTGATTATGGAGTTGTGCGGGGAGCTCAGAAACTGAATCTTTCCGTAGAAGAATTTGAAAAAGAAATGTCTGCGGCCGGATATCAAATCCCTGTAGAGGCGTAAAATTGAATGTATAAGGTAAATTTTGGTCCAACGGCACATTGTGGTAGGTGCTAACCGCATTTTATTTTTGATGTATCCGCCTACCCGATTGTGCCAAATCGGAATTAACTGCAGATTCTCAGCAGCGCGACCGCATGAAGTTGTAGTCTTATTTCAGGAGGGATATCACCTAATTTTAAAATAAGACCATGTAAGTTTAGAATTTATGGGGCTGACCCCATAAACCCGGAAACTCTAATTCTCGGGCAATTACATTAAAATAATTACATTTTATAAAAAGAGGCTGTCGAAGCAACCTTTTTTTTATGAGGTGGACACAACATGAGATTCAGTACGTTTATGCTTAGTTACAAGAAGAAACATAAACAGTTAAAATCAACCATTACTTTTCGAAAGTTACCGTTTTATCAAAAAATAATTTGCCAATCACCACTCAAAAAATTGACTTATTGATTGATGAAGCTAAGCAAGCCAAACAGGATGCTAATCTGTTTTTGCCAATCAAAAAACCTGTTAAAGTTCTCAGTGTATTAATTGTACCAATCACAATATACATTATTCAACAACAATTTACTTCATCTAATGTAGGAGCTAGTAATGTTATATTATTATTGGTGTATTGTATATTTATATTTGTTGCAGTTTATACCTTGATTCCATTCATTGAAGGGATAATGTACGGAATATATGATGATTTAATTTATGATTTGCGACAACTAAAAATATTTTATGTAAAAGAGAAATAGTGCAAACTAAAATTTAGTATCAGCAGAATATCAAATCCCAGTAGAGGTATAACGGAAAATTTTGAAACAGTTAGTGGCATATGAAATGAAGAGAGAATCTGTAGATGAGCATCGTTTAAACAGCGGGTAGTCCATTTTATTCATCTTCCAAAATATCCAGCAGATATTTTGCATTATTTACCCAGTGATTTTTTAAGGTTGATGTTATAACAAAGATATAGAGACACAAAATATTAAAAACCAAAATATACTTAAGAGTTGACGTATAATCAGAAAATTTAATTCCATTTCTATCAATCCACAAACTATAAATAGAAAGCAAGAGTGGAAACCCCATTAAGCTTATGGTAATTATTTCTTTTATATCGGAAAGAGTGTTATAATAGTCACAGTCTCTATGGAGTTCTTTTATTAAAATGTTTTGTTCGGTTGATGACAGTGATTGATTCAGTTGTTTGATTTGGGTATATTTTTCAGAGCGAGTCATACCTCTGGCTCTGATTATTCTTTTCATATTATTTTTTACTTCCGAAATTTTATCGTACATAGCTCATTATCCGCTTTCTTTTGTTATTTGATAAAAGTTCTTAATTCATCAATTGAAAATTCATCTCCACCTTCCAAAGTCTCGAGCATTATTTCTTTCCCGGGATCTTCGGCAAAGTTGATATTTGTAATATCAATGGTTCCGATTTTAAATCCATCTGCATCGTAGCCGACATCCTCAATATCTTCAATTTCCAGATCATCTATTTCATTTTGTTCTAAAGCATCAGTTAATACATCGGCATTTCTGGTTATCATGTCATCTTTAGCCTGACTTTTATTATGATACGAAGATACGATGTTTCCATCATGGATAACTAAATATAGCAATTTTCTCATATTATAATTTTCCATGTACTATTTTTATAATTTAGAATTACTGCATCAATTATTTAACTTATAAAACTGCCGCACCATAATATAATGCGACAGTCTTATAAAAACTATTTACAATAATAAATTATTTTGTAAATGTAAATGCTGTGTTAATAGTAACTGGTACTGTGTAAGTAATGTGATTTTTATTTGTTACTTTTACGTTTGCCTTAGCGATATAAGTAGAAGTAGAAGTAGGAGTAGTTACCGTCTTAACATCTTTAGACTCATCATCAAATGTAAATTCTGGATTCTCAAGCTTCTTTCCATCGTAAGTTACTTCACAAGTCTCAGCTAAGATATCTGCTGCATTTGTCTTTGTAGTTGCTTTCTTTGTAACCTTAACGCTTGCAGAAGCCTGAGTATCTACAACAGAGAATGTTGTTGTAAAGGTCTTCTTTGCAGTCTTAACAGTTACAGTATATGTCTTACCTGCATCAAGGTTCTTAGATACGGTAGCTGCTCCGCAAGATACAACTGAGATAGATGCACCTGTTGTAGATGTTGTAACAACAGACTGCTTATCATTATTGATTTCATATGTGGCATTATCTACATAACCAATCTTTGCACCTGCATCGTATGCAGCAACTCTTACAGTAACATTCTTAGCAGCCTTTTCTGCATCGGCATCATCAGCTACAGCCATGTCTACCTTGCCATCTTTTACACCAGATACTTCAAGTCTTAAATCAGAAGCCTTTGTCACATCATCATTGGTTTTAACTACTTTTACAGTAAAGTAACGGTTAATAGTTACATCACCATTTTTCACTTCAACCTTAACAGTATATGTTTTTCCTGCTTCAGCATCAGCTGTTGCGACTACCTTTACATCATTGCCATCACGGGTTGCACTGATAGCCTTATCAGCATCAGATGTTGCACCACTTAAAATAATTTTAGAGGCAGTAGTAATGTCATTATTATACTGATCAACGGCCTTAACACTTACTTTGTTATCAACAGAAGCTGTCTTAGAAATTGTAATAGCAGTATTTCCAAGTGTTACATTTGTAAGCTTACCAGAAGCAGTTACACTTACAGCTAAAGATTTAACAACTTTTCCATCTTTATCTAATACATTGATATAAGCAGCTCCTTCTTTGATTCCTTTTACAGAAACAGGTGTTGCGCTGTTTCTCAATGTTGTCTTAGGAAGTAACAGAATAGAATCATCACTGGAAACTACAGAGTAATCAGGGTAGTTTGAAATTTCTTTTCCGTCAGATCCAACAAATTTGAAATATGCATCCTTACCAGAATTGATTGCTAACTGGTTAGAAGCTGTATCTTTGTCCCAGTTAGGAACTTTGCTTGCAAATGTCATATTGAAGCCATTTGTAGTAATTACATTCTCAGCTACAGCTGTGATATCAACCTTCTTTGTATATGCTCCAACTTCGTTTCCGTTTGTATCGAACTTATAAGTATGATACTTAACTTCTGCTGTTCCCTTGTTTCCTACAGTCGGAAGAACAAGCTTGTCACCATCTACATATCCCTGTGTTGTAGAAAGATTTAACTCTGCATTCTTTCCAGAAGCTTTAGAAGCCGTAAACTCATCAATGATGATACCATTTTTATCAACAGTCAGACCCTTGATCTCAGTTCCCTTTGTGTTTGCTGCGATTGTAACAGGTGTTACGTTTACATCTGTTACAACACCATCAGTAGCTGTGAAGGTCTGAACGGTTCCGTCAAGTTCTACATTGTACTTAGCTGCATCTTTTATATCAGCAAATGTCTCAACAGTAACCTTTGTAGCGTCAGCCTTGTCAACAGATACGCTCTTAACAGCAATTGCATTGTTGTTTGCTGTGTTTGTGATCTTGATGTCTGCTGGCTTAATGTCAGATGTCTTACCAAGAACAACAGTCTCTAAAGTATTTGCCTTAGTCTGTGCTACAGACTTAAGAACGTAGTTCTTAACTTCAACTTCAGCAGTAGTAGAAGCCTTATCTGTTGCAGCTGTGATTGTAACCTTGCCAGTCTTTACAGGTGTTACCTTGCCAGTAGTATCTACAGTTGCAATTGCTGAATCACTAGAAGTATATGTGACTGTAGCCTTTGCCGGTGCTGTCTTTGCTGTGAACTGTACAGGTGTTCCTACAACAGCGATTGTTGTTCCGGAAACAGTTGCACCAGTTGCATCTTCAAGACGAACCTTGTAATTCTTTACAGTGATGTTAGATGCAAGAGTCTTAGAAACTTTCTTGCCATTCTTCTTTGCAGTTACCTTAACCGTAAATACCGCTGGTATTGTTTTGAAAAATGCCGGAAATACTGGGCTGGAAAGCAGTATTTGACAGTCCGTTGCTTCCGTAAGTAACACGTAATAAACACAAAAGAATCTTCTAAATCCGATTGATTGCATCCAGCAATGCCGGGATATCCAGATGTGTGTAAACCCGTTCGGTCAATGACATTGCACCGGAATGACCGACAATTTTTTTGATCGTAGTCTGATCCACATGGGCTTCGGCGAGCAGAGAAATTGTGGTGTGACGGCAGCAGTGAGGTGTGTGATCAATCTTAAGACGAAACATCAGAGGCTGGAAAACATTGTTATAGTACATATAATAGGTAAAATGCTGACTATCAAGCGTATGAACCAGATATTCACAGTTAGAGCAGTCATGGAACCAGCGTTCATAGAACGGGAGGACTTTATCGGCAATCGGAACCTTGCGGATTCCATTTTCTGTTTTACTGTCTACGACATCAAAATATTGTTCGGACAGATGGACATTTTCTTTTTTCAGATTCAGAAGTTCAGAGACACGGACACCGTTGTAGATGAGCATCAGGACAGTTTGACAATAGGGATCATTTTGGTGTTTCCAAAGCATGGCAATTTCGGAATCTGAAAAACAGCTTCGGATATTTTTATTTGGATTCCGGTCTTTGTATTTTGAGATGTTTACATAGGAGGAGTAATCCTTTGCTACAATCTCGTGTTTCATGGCATATGCGTAAAGCTGGTTGAAAAGTACGCGGATTTTTTTTAATGTTGGATAGTTTTTCCCACAGTGATCGATCACAGATTGCAAATCATTGAGCCGCAGATTGTGAAAGGGAATATCGGCAATGCTTTCACAGGTGGCAAAAGCGGCCCGGTAGCCTTTGATGTTGGAGTGGGAGATGGTGGGAAATTTTTCCTCGGACCACCGGAGATAAATTTCCCGGAAAGTCAGTTTCAGTGTTTCGCCATCGATGGGGTAATTGTTGTAACGTGCCAGAATCTGCAGAGCTTCCGACCGGGTAGGAGCGTACCCCAAAATCTGGTAGTGCTGGATGCGCTTTCCAGTGATGTCATTGATGTGCCAGCCCGTAGTGATGCGCGCTGCGTAGGGTCTTCTTCTGTTGCCGGAGAGTTTTACGACTCCGCCGTATCCGTTTGGTAATCTCATTTTTCTTCCTTTCGTGTGTAAAAATTTATATTATCGTGTCAATCATACACATTTATTTGTAAAATTTTTAAGTAACACACAAGTAACAAAAAAGTGTTTTTACCTATTAATAACAAGAAAAATAAAATCCACATGCCGGAATGATTGAAAAAAAACGAAATTTGGGGTATGATTATAGGCAATGAAACGTTAAGGAGAAAATAATCTTGAATACGAATGGAAACAAAAACACGTTAAAAGCAAATAAGATATTGATTCCCGTTATCTTGTTGATCGGATTGATTCCAATCATTGTGCATTCTTTTGTTTATGACACAAATCTGGCACAGTTTGACTGGTATCCGGAGAGCGCCGCAAAACAGACGGACTTCTTTTTTGCATGGAAGATGATTGCGATCATCCTTGTGGGAGTTGTAATGCTCGCAATTTTACTGATCCGGTATTTGAATAAAAAGGAGTTTGCATTTGAAAATTCCTTTTATTTTCTGATGGTGTATGCATTGTTTGTTGCAATGTCTGCTCTGTTTTCCAGTCACAAATACTGGGTGGCACATGGTACATATGAACTTTTTGAGCCTGTATGGGTTGTATTTGTCTATATGATACTGTGTTATTATGTCTATAATTATGTACAGGAAGAAAAACAGATAGAGGTAATCCTGCGCTGGTCCGGCATTGGAATCGCAATTGTTACTCTGATTGGATTTTTTCAGGTCTTTGGATTGGATTATTTTAAGACATCTCTGGGCAAACATCTGATGACGGACACAAGCTGGTGGAACCAGTTAGATAAGATTTCCTTTAATTTCGCAGATAAGACTGCGTATACGACACTTTACAATCCTAACTTTTTGTCATTTTATTTTGGCATGCTGATACCATTGCTGGTCTGCCTGTTTATTGGGGCGAAAAAGATGTGGCATCGTCTTGTAATCGCGGTTGCAGAGATTTTTTGCATTGTAGCACTGGTTGGTAGCAGAAGTTCTTCCGGATTTATTGCACTGGCAATTGGTGCTGTGATTCTCGCATTGGTTTTACTCAGTCGGAAGAAAAAATTATTTGCAGCCGGGATTGTTGTAGTTGTCATTGGAGTGATTGCAGCAGGAGTGCTGGCAAATACGACAGGCATCGGTCAAACTCTTAAAAAGACGGTTGTTGGAACCTATCATATGAAAGATCAGTTCTCTTTAAACGATATCAAAACAAACACAGATGATGTGGAACTTGATATCTGGAACAATCCTCTGTATGTGTCCTATGATCTGGGGAGCGACGGTGTAATCACCGTGGTATGCAAAGATGCAGATGGTCAGGAGATTCAGACAACAGAGGTAGATCAGGAAAATCATATTTTGGCCCTCAATGATGAACGGTTTGCAAATATACAGATTCAGCCGATCATGTTTACCGATAATACAGCAGGAATAAAGATGATCATAGATGGTGTCGAATGGGATTTCTCAAAAAATGATACGGACGGATATGAATATCTCAATCCTGCAGGAAAACTGGTAAAGTTTGAAAATCCAAAAGTTTCAACACTGTTTTTGGATGATGCAATGAGCAATCGAGGACATATCTGGAATAAAACGATTCCGCTTCTTGGAAAGCATGCTTTTATGGGGAGTGGGGCAAATACCTATATGTTTGAAGTGTCACAGGAAGATTATATCAGTCAGAACTATGTCTACGGCGCAAACAGCTATGACGTAAAAGCTCATTGCTGGTATTTGCAGCAGTGGGTGGAAACCGGATTACTCGGTACCCTGGCACTTCTGGTATTTCTGTTCTGGTATCTGGTACAGTCGGTACGCATTTACCGCAGAGTCGATCTACATGAGAGTATCAGCTGGGTTGGATTTGGATTATTTGCGGCAGTGCTGGTGTATATGATTGCAGGTATCGCAAATGATTCCAATGTATGTACCGCTCCGGTATTCTGGGGTATGCTTGGCCTGGGACTTGCGGTGAACCGGATGCTTGTAAAGAAAGAAAATCTCTTTGTTGTTAAAGAAACGGTTTCTGCAGAAAGTGATACTGCCGTAAAACAGAGTATTCCAAAAGCAGCAGAGAGTGCAAAAGCAGATACCGTGCAGACGGTACAGAATACTCAAGGGGCAGGAGCGACAGAATCCTCAGTCAGGAAGAAATCATCGAAAAAACAATCGAGAAAACAGAGAAAGAATCAAAAATAACAGATTGAAATTATGAAAAAAATCATTCAAGATAAACAATTACTGATCAGACGGATTTTTCTGATGTGCTACGACGTGCTTGCAGTGTTTGCTGCAAGCATAGTTGCGTTATTGATTCGGTTTGATCTGAATATCAAAAGCGTACCGTTTCAATATATGGATGAAGTGTGGAGAGCACTTCCTTTTATGATAATTGTTACACTGATCATTTTCTGGATGCTCCGACTGTATTCCAGTCTCTGGAGCTATGCGGGAGCACTGGAAATGATGTATGTGGTTTCGGCATGTATTCTGGATACCGTTGTTGTGACAGTGCTGATATTGCTTCGGAACTGGGGGGATATGTACCCGGTGCCAAGAAGCTTTTACATTCTGTATGGATTGTTTCTGTTTGTATTGGTCATGGGATGCAGATATTCTTACCGCGGACTGCGTGTGCTTCGCAATATGCGCAGAGCCGGTGTGTACAGACGAAATGTACTTGTAATCGGTGCGGGAGATGCCGGAAACCAGATCATCAAAGAAATCAACAACAGCCGCTATGTGAAAAAGAAGGTTGTTGGTGTGATTGATGATGACCGGAACAAGATCGGCAATTATATTCATGGAGCGAAAGTCGTAGGAGATCGGAGCGATATTCTGGAAAAAGTCGAAGAACTGCATGTGCATGAGATCATCATTGCCATGCCATCGGCCACGCAGAAACAGATCAAGGGGATTCTTGATATCTGCAAAGAAACCGGATGTACATTGAAACGTCTGCCCGGCATTTACCAGCTTGTAAACGGCGATGTCAGCGTCAGCAAATTAAAAGATGTAGATGTCAATGACCTGTTAGGCAGAGATCCGGTGACCGTTGATCTGCAGTCTATCATGGATTATGTATCCGGAAAGGTAATCATGGTGACCGGTGGCGGCGGCTCTATCGGAAGCGAATTGTGCCGGCAGATTGCCGCACACAGGCCAAAACAGCTGATTATTGTGGATATTTACGAGAATACGACCTATGATGTGCAAAACGAACTGAAAGTCCGGTTTCCGGAGCTGGATCTTGTTGTGCTGATTGCATCCGTGCGGAATACGAATCGTATGAACTGGATTTTTGAACATTACAAGCCGGAGATTATCTATCATGCAGCGGCACATAAACATGTGCCTCTCATGGAAGAGAGTCCGAACGAGGCAATTAAGAATAACGTGCTTGGCACATGGAAGATTGTGCAGGCGGCAGATCGGTACGGTGTGAAGAAATTTGTGATGATTTCCACGGATAAGGCGGTCAATCCAACCAATATCATGGGTGCCAGCAAGCGCATCTGTGAGATGATCATTCAGACCTATAACCGCAGATCGAAGACAGATTTCGTAGCCGTGCGTTTTGGAAATGTGCTTGGCAGTAACGGAAGTGTGATTCCGCTGTTCAAAAAACAGATTGAGCGTGGAGGTCCGGTCACTGTTACCCATCCGGATATCGTGCGGTATTTTATGACAATTCCGGAAGCGGTATCTCTGGTACTGCAGGCGGGCACCTATGCCAAAGGTGGAGAAATTTTTGTTCTGGATATGGGAGAGCCAGTCAAGATTCTGGATCTGGCAAAAAACCTGATTCTTCTTTCCGGTCACAAGCCGGATGAAGATATCCATATCATTTTCACAGGACTTCGCCCGGGAGAAAAACTTTATGAAGAAATGTTGATGGATGAAGAAGGAATGCAGGACACTGCAAACAATCTGATTCATATCGGTAAACCGATTGAGCTGGATGAAGAAAAGTTCATGCAGCGGTTGGAAGAATTAAAAGAGTACGTTGTGACAGAACCGGAAGACATCCGGGAGTATGTCAAGAAAATTGTGCCAACGTATCACCCGGAATTGGCGGGGGAGAATAAATAAGTAAAAATAGAACGGCTATCAATGACAGCAATTCCGTGCATGGCACGTGAATTGCTGTTTTGCTTTTTACAGATGAAACGTATTGCGGGGATGTCTGGTAGTGAGGATGGCACGCTGCTTTGACATGGCAACATGCGTATAGATTTCCGTGATATGAATAGAGCTGTGGCCAAGCATTTCCTGTATATAGCGGATATCAACGTCCGCTTCTAAAAGGCTGGTGGCAAATGTATGCCGGAACATATGCGGTGTAATATGCTGTTCAATTGCAGCAAGAGAAGCATATTTGTTGATCATCCGCCGTACCGACTGAGCGGATAATGCCGTTCCGTTTAGCGTCGCAAAGAAATGCTGGCAGGTTTCCATCTGGGGGAGAAATTCATTGCGGTATTCCGACAGAATCTGTATGACCTCGTGGTTTCCGATCTGAACAATTCGTTCTTTGGAACCTTTTCCGTAGATCAGGACTGATCCATCGTACAAATCAATGTCACAGATACGCAGAGCGCATAATTCGGAAATCCGTATTCCGGTTGCAAATAAAAGTTCTATGACAGTGGCATCCCGCAAAGCATTTTTTCTCTGATAATCCGTTTTGGCGATGGTGCGCTGCTCATAGATCGTAGATAAGAAAATTTCGATCGTGTGCAATGGAATGGTTTTCGGCAAAATCACAGGTTCGCGGAATTTGATCTGCACCTTGTTGAAAGGATTCCGGGCGATGATTTCTTTATATTCCAGGTAGTGAAAAAGAGCTTTGACCGAGGCAATCTTTCTTTTTACGGTTTTGGGTTTGTACTTCTGGTGCAGACTGCCAATATAATTTTCCAACAGATCCGGTGTAATATCAGAAACATCCCTACATGAAAAAATGGCATAAAATTGCTGAAGGTCGATGCGATATGCTTTCAGAGTCTTGGAATCCAGGCGTTTTTGGTGACGGCAGTGTTCCAGATAGTTGTTGATGTGTGTTTGTAAATTATTCATGGGTGGTCTCCTTTGTATATGAAGTTTTGTTTAGGAGTATATGGTACATGAAATGGGGAGGATTTTGTTGGATAAGGCAAAATTTGAAAAAAATGTACAATATGTAACAATTACATGGATAGAACAGTGGTGTTTCCTGTATCAGTATGGGTGGGAAAGGGTATGGGATAGACTTCGGGGAAATACAGAATGTGGATGTCGAAAGCTGATGTTTTGATGGGAAAACGGTGAGATTAAACAATAAATTGCCATTTAAATAAGAAAAATGGATTAAAATAAGGAATTATGTTATAATTTTTGGAAAAATGTGATATAATCCTTGATGTAATAGAAGAAGTACTTGAAAGATAATAAATAGTTATCCATTTATTCTAAATAATGGGTAAGCTTATATTAAGAAATACTAAAGTTTGGAGAGATATATACATATGATTTCAACATGTTTTGTAATAATGGGCTTTAATATAAAAACAAATGAAGATGGAAAAGAATACAATTTAGATCTCTCGTATTCTGAAATAATTAAACCAGTATTAGATTTTTATAAATTAAATTATGTGCGAGCAGATGAAATTATGATAGCAGAAATGATTGATGATTCAATGTACAAATTTCTTTTGAGCGCAGATTTAGTGATTGCTGATATAACAACTTTGAATGCAAATGCTCTCTATGAATTGGGAGTTCGTTATGCTCTAAAACCTTATTCTACAATTATAATTGGCTCAACAGATACAAAAATACCATTTGATTTAAGTCATGTAAGGATTTTTAGGTATAAGCATGATGGTGCACAAATAAAACACGATGAATGTATCAAAATAATAGGAAGTTTAAAAACAGTAATCAAAAATATTATGGATAATACTACGCCTTTAATTGATAGTCCAGTATATAAATTTTTATCCAATTTGGAGCCGCCTAGATATAAATATATTAGTGATACAAATTATTTTGAAAATAATATTAAACGATTTAAATCGGAAGAAAGTTTAGGAAGTTTAATTCATTTTGCTTATCAAAAAAGAGATGCAGGATGCTTTAAAGAAGCAATCACTTTATATAAAAAAGCATTAAAAATATCTAAGGACGAGTATATTATTAAGGAAATTGCTGTATGTATGTATCAGGAAGGTACATATCAGTCCTATTACGATGCGTTAAATTTTTTAAATAAAAATATAAAAATAGAAAGTACCATAAATCCAGAAGTGTTAAAAACACTTGGAACAATTTATAAAAATCTTTGGTTAAAAAAAAGAATTACTGAATTCGCGGATCAAGCACTTGCTTGTTATGAAAAATCATTTATACTTTTAAAAACATACAACAGTGGATTAAATTATGGATTTATGCTCTTGGTAATGAGTTATATTAACCAAGAAAGCATAAATCAAAAATTCTATATGTGGTCACAATATATATATAGTAAAACAAAAGAAATATGTTTAGAAAAGTACGATGTAGATGATTATTGGACAAATGCATCTCTTGCTGAATGTTGCCTAGTATTAGACGAAAAAAATGATTATAAAAAATATTTGGAGCTCTCAAAACTGTGCTATTTTGAAACAGAAAAAGAAAAGAAATGGAAAAATGAAAAAACTCGAAAGCAATTAAATGATATCAAAAAAATGATTCAAAAAATAAAATACAATAATTAATATTCTAAATATTTAATTGTTTTATAAGTAGAGGTATGATATTACTTTTTAAATATTCAAAATCAAGAGTATTATTTTTGGCATTAGGAAGTATATAATATTTAATAGGATCAATTGAATTTAAAAGTGCAGTGTCTTTTATTTTTGATTCTTTTATCACGAAAAATGGGAGATTATGAGCAATCGCTAAAGCAATTTCGATATCTAGCCATACACTTGTTGTATAATAATATTCACCATTCTGATCCATATATTGATCTTTTTCATACGCAATACAAAGAAAAAAATCGCATTGCTTTAAGGCATTATTTATTTTGAAAATGGGAGATTTATCTAAAACTTCATTTTGTACTTCAACTATACATATATTGAGCTTATTTAATGTTCTTTTGATATAGTTTAAAATTGTTATTTGCTGTTTGTTTATAGGTTTTGAATAACTTAAAAATAATTTATACATTTTCATCCTCCAAATGTATGCTTCGAATATTTTTTATATATACCAGTTTTTGATGATAGTTATTTTTTAAATATTGAAGGATTTTAGGTTGCAAATATATTTGTTTATATATTGTGATAAAAACAAAATAAAAATTAATTTTTTGAGAGACTGCATTTTTCTTTTTGGGGGTTAGACAATAAGTAATATGCCTTTTTATCATACGAAAAATTCTCACAAAAATATTACAATCAATATAAATAATACAATCACAGTAATCTAATCTTTCTGTAAAGGCATAATTAAAATAGTTTCCATCAATTATAGAGTTTTCTTTTTCAACAAAATCATTAATATCAAATGTTTTATCAACTATCCATGGAGATTCCCAATAATAGGAATCTAAATGAAATACTTCTAAATTCAATAATTTACCTAATTTATTTGAAAAAGTGGATTTACCACTACAGCTTAATCCTAGAACTACAATTGTCATACTCAAATTTTCCCGCAATTTCATAAATTTATTTTGAAGAAATATAAACTTCACCATTGTTTAGAATAAATGGATAACTATTTATTATCCTTCAGATTTTAATATTTGTAGGGACAATACAGTGATAGGTCGGATATTTGTTTTGGGAGGAGATGCCAAATTTTAATCTTAATATGTTATATCTAATTAAGGTTGATCTTAATTTTGTATATTTTCAATTAAGCAAAAATGTTGCCTCCGGCTACAATTATTGCAATATCCCACAAAATGGGGTATGATATAATACATATAAATAGTTGAAAATACGGGGAAAAACTTGGAGGCGGCATGTTTCAAACAATTGATATAAAAGCATATAGGGGATTAAAGAACATTACATTACAAAATCTCAGCAGGGTAAATATTCTTGTGGGAGAAAACAATACCGGAAAAACATCTATATTAGAAGCGATACAGCTTTTAAGAGATCCGGAGGTAGTGGATAATGTTCTGTCAATTGCAAAAAAACGTCAACCTAGGAATATAATGGTGCAAAGTGCAAATTTGATTCCGTTTGATGAATTTCTTTATTCTTTTCCGGTACAGGGAGAACAAAAGGATATAGTAATTTATGCGACAGATTATGAGTTGAAGAAATGGCATATTGAATTATGTGGAACAATAAAAAAAGAAATTTATGATAAAGAAGATCTTTCGGAGAGTGAACAGAGAAGATATGATCTTTATTGCGGAGAGGATGGGGAAATCAGTGTTATAAGCGGAAACTTCTTATATATAAGCGAAAATCTGACATCTGAAAATAGCTACTCTTTTCGAGAGACACAATTGAGACCGGATATGTCTATGAAAGAAACTCTGGACATAAAAAAAGAGAATATGTCAAGAGTGAGTATAGTGTACATTTCACCAATGGATGTATACACCAATCGTGTGCTTAATGCGAATTTTTACAAAGGAATGAGAGTATCAGAAAAAGAAACATTAATTCAGTTGCTGCGGTTATTCGATGAACGTATTATAGGTATAGAAATTGGAATGTTAAATGCAAAGCCAACGATTTTGATTGAGTTGGAAAATATAGGATTGATGCCCGTATCTTTGTTTGGTGATGGTTTGAAAAAAATTCTTACACTTGCGAGCGCAATTGTGAAAACAAAACATGGGATAATTTTGATTGACGAATTCGAAACCGGAATTCATCAGAGAGCGTTGGTACAGGTTGCTGACTGGATTGCATCAGCAGCAGAAGAAAGAGATATACAGATCTTTCTTACTACACATAGCAGCGAGGCTGTCAATGCATTGGTACAGGCTCAAAAGAAACAACAGATAGATATGAGCGCATATCGTTTGGAACATTATATGGGAGATACTTTTGTAAAGCAGTTTCGAAGTGATGAATTACTGGAATTGGTAAATAAACAGGGGATGGATATTTTATGAGAAATTACTTGATTATTGTAGAGGGGGCGCATGATATTGCGGTAATCCAAAAACTGTTGCGTATAAACGGAGTTGATAAAATAGTACATTCTGAACGTGAACTTCCACCTGTCTGGAGACGCACAATTCCAGACAGGTATCCATTTCATGGGGATCGGCTGGAGAGAATCTCTCCAATTCCAAGTTTCGTAAAAAATGAAGAGATATCTGTGGCAATCAAGAATGCCGGCAGTGATAGTGAGATCATGAATGTATTGGTGCAGACATTGAAACTCATGGATATAAGAGAAGTGTTATCATTGGATGGCATTATGTTAGTGTGTGATGCTGATGAGAAAAATGCAAATGATAAGAGAAAAATGATGTTGGATAATATGGGGAAAGAGACTGATTATATATTTCATGAAGATAAAATGACTATGTTATTTTATGGAAGGAAAGAAGTAGAAGTCTATACATATATTTTCCCAGATAATGATGGAAGTGGAAATTTGGAAAATTTATTGATAGATACAGCAAAAATTGTGTATCCACAGCTATTGGATTTTGCAGAAGAGTATGTCGGGAAGGCTGCAACAATTCAGACAACTTTAATGAGAGAACAAGATAAGAATAAGGCAATTGTGGGATGCATTACGAATGTAATGAAACCAGGAAAAGCGAATCAGGTTTCAATTGCAGACAATGACTGGGTATCAGAGAGAACAATAGAGGAAAGTGAGATACTCAGAAGACTAAATCAAGAGATTACGAAAATGTGCAGGTTAGTGTGAAATCAGGAAGGAGCAAGTCAGCCATGAAAGGATACCATTACATCAAAAGAGGAATTGATATCATATTAAGTGGGATGGCGATAGTGATCTTATCACCACTCCTTCTTTTTTTATGTATTGCGATCAAACTGGATACACCTGGACCGATATTATTTAAGCAGAAGCGTGTCGGCATCCACCGGAGTTTCTTCCAAATTTACAAATTCCGTACCATGCGGATTGATACACCAAAGGATGTGCCAACACATATGTTGGAAAATCCGGAGCAGTACATCACAAAGGTAGGAAAATTTCTGCGCAAAACCAGTCTGGATGAACTGCCACAGATTTTTAATATCTTCAAAGGAGAAATGAGTATCGTAGGACCGCGGCCGGCACTGTGGAATCAGGATGATCTGGTAGCAGAGCGTGAGAAATATGGTGCCAATGATGTGACACCGGGGCTGACCGGGTGGGCACAGATCAATGGCAGAGATGAACTGGAGATTCCGGACAAGGCAAGACTGGATGGCGAATATGTCAAACATCTGGGACCATGGATGGATCTGAAATGTTTTCTTGGCACAATTGGCTCCGTGCTCATGCACGATGGCGTGGTTGAAGGTGGAACTGGCGAACTGAACAAAGTGGAAGAAGAGACAGAAGCACACAAAAGCGGACTGGTCGATCCACAGAAACTGAAGAGAGAAATTATATTAGGCGGAGCAGTGGCAGCAACCGCGTTGGCAGTATTTTGGGCTGTAATTCACCATATTTTACATAAGGGAGAGAACCGGGAAAAGAAAAAAGGAAACATTCCGGGAGTGTTGTTTGGCCTGGCAACAGTGACAGAACTTGCAGTAACCATATATGTAAATAAAAAACGCAAAGTGCAACTGGCATTGGAACCGGAACAAACAACACAGAGCAGCACGAAAAAGAAAAACATTGCAAAAGACACAGAAGAACGTGAAAAGGGCAGGAGAAAAAAGAAGATTCTGATCACCGGAAGCGGTAGTTATGTGGGAACTTCCGTGGAGGCATGGCTGAGACAATGGCCGGAGTACTACCAGATTGAAACGCTGGATATGAGAACACAAATCTGGCGGACACACGATTTTTCTGCATATGATGTGGTTTATCATGTGGCGGGAATCGCACATGCAGATGTGGGACAGGTGACGGAAGAAGAAAAGAAGCAGTATTACCGCGTGAATACAGATCTGGCAGTAGAGACAGCCGAAAAAGCCAAAAAGGAAGGCGTGCAGCAGTTTCTCTTTATGTCTTCCATGATTGTATACAGCGGATGTAGAGAAAAGAAAATTACAAAAAATACAATTCCCAAACCATTGAATTTCTATGGAGACAGCAAATGGCAGGCGGATCAGAAAATACAGGCACTGGCAGATGAACGTTTTAAGGTTGTTGTATTGCGCCCGCCGATGATTTACGGAAAGGGATCAAAGGGAAACTATCCACAGCTTGCAAAACTGGCAGGAAAACTTCCGCTATTTCCAATTGTACATAATCAGCGTTCCATGCTTTATATAGAAAATCTGGCACAGTTTGTCAAACGGATGATCGACAACGAAGAGACCGGAGTGTTTTTTCCGCAGAACGAGCAGTATATCAATACTTCGGATCTGGTGCAGATGATCGCTGTGGTAAAAGGACACCGGCTTGTGATGGTTCCAGCGACTGGCTGGATCATCCGGCTGATGAAAAAGATTCCGGGAAAAATTGGCACCCTGACGGGCAAAGCGTTTGGTGACAGTGTGTACGATATGCAGATGAGTGAATATAAGGAAGAATATCGTGTGTGTGACTGGAAAGAGTCGGTAAGAAGGACGGAAGGATAAGAGCTGGAATGGGAAAATCTTGCATAAATAAAAGAATTAAAGTATGATACTACTGAAAAGATGATAAATAGCTTAATGGTATGCATTCGAAGGTTTAGGAGATAGAAAAGCGTGAGAATAGACAAACTGCAAGTGCACAATTTCAGAGGTTTTTCAGATACAGAAATAGTATTAAACGGAAAAGATGCTATTTTTTATGGAGTAAACGGAATGGGAAAATCATCAATACTGGATGTCTGCAATCTTCTCTTTTCCAGAATTATGCAGGAAGCCGCACAGGATGAACAGATAAAGGCCTCTCTTTTAGGAGAAAAAGATGTAAAAGTTGGAGAAGAAGAAACAAAAATAACCTTGTTTCTTGAAGACCAGGGAAATAATTTTCATTATTACCGAAAAAGAATCCAGGGGAAAAATCTGCATAATTCCAAAGAACTGAAGAGAGTTTCGGAATATATGCGAAAACAGTATCTGGGAGATTATTTGGAAACAGAAGAAGAGTATGAAAGCGATGATACGGAAACACTACAGAAAGAGTTTATTTTGAATGATGAAAATATTCCTGTTTATGTGTTTTATGGAGTTGACCGCTATAATGAAAATATACGTAAATTGAGAAGGCGTTATACAGGAGCAGCTGGGAAACTGGATGCGTGGAGAGATTCTGCATTTGGAGGAGTGATCAATTTCCAGTTATTTTTTGAATGGTTCCGGGGAAGACAGGAATATGAAAACAGTATACGTGTGGAAAAGCCGAATACAGAAGACCCGCAGTTACATGCAGTAAAAAAAGCCATATTAAACGCATTGGGAGATGAATTTTCGGAAATTCGTGTGAAAGTAACAGAAGAAGATGCGGAACTTATTGTCATCAAAAAAGAATTGGAATTGGCATTTTATCAATTGTCAGAAGGAGAAAAAAGTGTAATCGCACTGGTAGGCGATCTGAGCCGGAGGCTGGCAATTGCCAATCCAAAGAGGGAGAATCCGTTGGAAGGGGATGGCATTGTGCTGATTGATGAAATTGATCTGCATCTGCATCCGAAGTGGCAGGAGAAGATTTTTCCGGCTTTACAGAATACTTTTCCAAATATTCAGTTTATTGTTTCCACACATGCTCCGAAAGTGCTGGAGTCTGTGGATGAAAATATACAGGTAATACGTTTGCATGAAGATGCAGAAACGCACCTGGTTTTGGCAGAACCGATGGAGCCGATGAACGGCTGGGATGTCAATACAATTCTGGAAGATTACATGGATACCGAAGTATATAACAGGAAGACAACGGAACTCTTAGAGCAAATAAATGTGTATCTGAATGAAAAAGCATATGATGAGGCAGAAAAACTTGTAAATAAGCTTGCATGGATGACATCGGAAGAGAATACGAAAGTTGTGCGTGCAAGAATCTTGATTGCAAAAGGGCGATAAAGTTTTTATGATTTATATTCAAAAGACAGGTGAACCAGAAGAAGTAAGCCGGTGGAAGAAAAAATTCAAGAATAAGCATAAAAGAGAAGCAGGGTATGAGGATATCCGGCATGAAAAGGAGCTGCAAATATTAAAGAATGCATTGCTTGCAGAACAGAGACATCTTTGCTGTTATTGTTGTTCTTATATTAAAAATACAGAGACTGAAGTACAAGAGAATAGTTTTCATGTGGAACATTTTCGGCCTCAGGCACAAAATCAGGATTTATCTCTGGCCTATAATAATCTTCATGCTTCTTGTAATGGAGACAATCGCAGGCACTGTGGGCATAAAAAAGAAAATAATTTTGATGCAAAGCGGATGATTTCTCCGCTGGAGAAGGATTGTGAAAGTCATTTTCGATATCAGCAGGATGGAACAATACAGCCGGCGGAAAAGACAGATGAGGCAGCTGAGTATACAATTACAAAGTTGAACCTGAATGATAAACGTTTATGTCGTGCCAGAGAAGACGCTTTATGGACGTTTAATGTGTTCCAGTTGAATGGAGAAGAAAAACAGCGGGAATTGAAAAAATTTGAATGTTCGGAAGAACTGCCACCTTATTGGGACGCAATTAAATATTTTTTGACACAGGGAGACTGATATACGTGAAATATGATAGAAATCTGGTCGCTACAATCATAGAAAACGAATTTTGGGATGACTTGTATAATGAAATTGACGATTCTGTTATGAACATGGAAGGTCAGGAATTGGATGAAGCGTTTGAGACATATGTTGACTATGCAGAATTGGATCAAATAGAAAATGTCAAAGTTGTCCGGGTAGAACAGGAAGAGGATGATACATGTACGATTGTGAGAGGCATATTGGAAGCTGATGTTTCTCTTGATGGTTATGTATATTTTGAAGGGGAAAATAATATGGTGAACAGTTCGGAAGTTACATTGGAATTCGAATTTCAATTTGAGCATCAGAATGGGAAAAATCGCCAATTTGTGTCCCGGGTAATTGCATAACTTATAATTGATAGAAGATATCATGAAGAATAAAAAATGGTAGAATCTGTAGAAACTGTGATAGGACAGATTAATAGAAAGAGTGGAGGTTTAGGGATGCCGTACGTGTCACCTGTTGTTGAAAATGATTTTAAAGACCGGTTGAACAAGTGCGTAGATATTATTAAAAATTCGAGTATCAAATATCAGAGTTTTGGGATTTTTGGAAGCTACGCGAGAAATGATTATAAGGCCAGCAGTGATATCGACTTTTGCATCATAGTTCCGGAAAAACCGGAAAGATGGATGATGGGAGCCTTGCGGGAAGAACTCGAGATGTTGCATGCGGATGTGGTTTTTGTAACACCGCAGTATTTCGAACATGATAATTCAAAGTTTACACAACAGTTAAGAAGAGATTATAAGGAGTTGAAAATATGATAAAGGCAAATTCTTATTATTCTATTGCGTGCAATGAATTCTGGTATTTAAGGGATGCAGTGTCACCTGTATACTGCAATCCGGCTGCAGCTTCGGCACAGCAAATCGCAGAAAAAATGTTGAAATCTGTGGCAGAACTGGTTTGTACTGGAATTGAAAAACTAATGACATCCCATAATTTGCGTGCCTTATACGATGAGATTAAAAGGGTGGATACTTCCTTGCAATTAGAGAGGAAGGATCTGGCATTACTCAAAGACTATTATTATGATGCAAGATATCCGGGGGATAATTTTGTTATTGTGACAGTGGATGAGCTACGTGAGGCATTGGAGATCATGCTTGACGTTGTAGAAGCTGTAAATTGCTGGAGAACGTCTCATGAATTGGAGATATTAATTGCTGATCCGAGAGGGGAGTTTCAATCAGCGATGAGCAGATTGAAGCAGGAAGGGTAAACTGCCAAAATGAGCGGTTACAGTTTGCAGGGTGACTTGTGAACTGTAACGGAAAGAGTACGATTGAAAAATGATTTCCAAAAGATAAAAGACCATAAATAAGGGAGAATACCCATGGACGATACAAAAACAGAAATCATAAAACAAATATGCACAGGAGACTGGAAGGCAATCCCGGTTACAATGGGATTAAAATTTTTGAATGAACACCAGTTTACCCAAATCTTTGTGGATGCCGGAAAACAAATCAGGGAGTTTCGGCGGTATGGAACCGAAGAAACGGAACTTCGCAATGTTATATTTTGTGAAGAAAATATGAAATTACTGGCAGAACACATGCGCCCGGTAGATGATTACACGTGGTTGGAGAGACTCGTGATCTGTGTCGACAACTTAGTCAATGGGAGTGCTATGTCTGAGGATAATAAAAAAACGAGTAAACAACGTTTTGTGGAGATTATAACAGACAAATGCCGTAAAATTCTGCCGGAAATTTATGGAAGATCACGGCTTGAAGAAATTGGTCAGGGAATGGAACAAATGAACAGCCGAATGGATCGGTTAGAGCGTGCGACACAAAATATCATTGATATGGGGAGCCGACAGAACCAGGAAGAACGTCTGCAGCAGAGGATGGAGACAGAAAAGAGACCGGAGACAGAGAAAAACATGCAGCAGAATGGCCCAACGGATATAGGGCAAATAGCCAAATGGGATTTATCCGATCAACAGGTGGAAGGACTGTTTGGACCAAAAGAAAACCGGTACAAAGATATCAGTCAGCTTACTGAAGCATGGAAGAAAGAACGTAATGTTTATCCGGGGTGGTACATTCTTCCCTACAACATATGCGCAGAACTAAGCAGCAAAACAAGAGAAGAAGGACTGTTGCAAAGCCATACATTTGTTGATTTAAATCGGATGTTTCTGTTTGCATATGAACTTGCATGGCGCTACGAAAAATGTATGCATTTGTATTCCGATTATGAGATCCATCACTTGTCCATAATCTGGGACAATTATTATGAAAAGGAAATCAAAAGCTGGAGTCACGAATCTGCGATATATGAAACAGAAAATATAAAGAAATGGTTTTATATTGGTCAGGTACTGCTTCGTGTATATCGCGAGGAGGGAAGAACAGAAGCGTGGAAAAATATCTATACGAGACTGAAAGCGTATGAGTCTTATGGGGTAAACGGAACCATAGATCTGCAGTTAGAGAAAGCAAAACAGGAGTATCATAGATTACAAATTCCGGCAATGCGAAGATCAATTGCCCATTGTCATCCGAACAAAGAACATTATGAACAGCGTTTGCAGATATTGGGGCTACAGGCGGAACTGGATGAACTAGAAAGTGTGATTCCTGCATTGCAGCAGCTTATGCAGGATATACAGGACGCAGAGATATCGAATGGGAGCAATGGACTGTATTTCAAAACGCTCAGAGTGAGTATTCTGCAATTATATATGCTTTGTGTACAGGGAAAATGGGATTATACGCAGAAATTTGAAATTCATTTACAAGAAATTCATCGGATACAGGAAGATATAGATAGTAATTGTGCATTGTTTGACTGGGAAATGTGGAAAGACAACGTGCAACATAAATTGCTTCGCTGGCATGTGCGCAAGCACGAGCAGAGAGAAGCGTTTCCGTTAAATCAGGAATATCGTACAATCATACAGGGAACGGGCAATGAATGTGAACCGGCATACCATTTTTACCGCTTGTTGGATAAGCTGGCATTACCATTAAAATGTGGGTATGTCACACTGCTGGGAGATTTGGAACAGCCATGGATCGAAGCAGTGTTGGAACAGATGGATTACCTTGGATTATTTTTGCTGTGTCGTGGGTGCTACAGCAGAACGATCGAAACATTGGTGGATCGCGCATGGCTGTGTACACTTTCACCGGATGTAGCGGGAAATATGGTTGCATTTCTGATTCATGCTCTTTCGGACAATATGGAAGAAATGGCGGATCAGGAACGTCCACAGGCAGGGGGAATTCTTACACAGATATTCTCAAATGTTCCCGAACTGCTGATCCGGTTTATGAGCCGATGCCCAGATGCACAGCAGGAAGATGCTTTATTGCTTGCAAAACAATTGATGGAATCAGAAGAACTTCCGGTATCATTTTCGATGGCAGAGTTGGGTGTTGGAATTATGGAAAATGTATCTGAAGCGAAGAAGTCACAAATGCTGGACGTAATGCTGCAGACAAAAATTGTAGAGCACAAGACCATGCATGGACATGGGGATGGAATTGACATTTTCAGTTATTATTTCCGGAAAGAAGATATCGGTCCGTTGCAGAGAAAGTGTATTGTAAGACCAGAAACTATAGCATGGTTACTGGAAATCCCGTCTGAGGCAGGATATGAATGGAGAACCAAAGTGCTTCGTCTGGAAACTTTGTACCGTCTGCAGCTATTGGATGAAAAACAGCAGCAGGCATATGCTGCATTACTTTGGCATTATGTATCAGAGACAACAGGGCTTCCGGAGGGAAAGGATCTGCACCTGTTTGCTTATGAAAAATTACCGTGTCTGGATGCAAATATTCCAGTAAAATCTATTAAACAATGGTTTCTATCGAGGCGTTTGCAGGATCAGTTTGAAGATCAGCAGGGATGCAGAAGTACAATGGGAAAAATCCCTTATCTGGATGAGCTGGTTCTGGTCTGTGAAAATATGGAACCGGGATATTGGAGCCAAAAGGAAACGGAACAGCTTCTACAGGATATGCAGGCATATTGGTGTATTTTAAGAGGAAAACTAGAACAGGTGCGCCCGGAGAGCTTTGCAGCAGACGAATTTCGGAACCGGGCACAGAAAATAGAGAAAACGGCCGCTGCGTTGTGTCGCAATACAGGTATGATAAGTACGCTTGTATCCGAACAATTACAATCAATGCTGCAGGAAATGTGTGTGTATAATATCAGCATCAAAGAACTGGAAATTCAGATAGCTAATAGTGATGCTCTGGCAGCATCCGTTTGCGAAGAAATGCAATCTTCTGAAAAAGAACTTACGATAGGGGCACAGACTGCAGCTTATCAGTATATTATGGCACATCCCACGGCAGAGGAGGCACAGGTCCTATTGAATGAATTCCTGAATATCCTGCGGTACCGAAAGACACCGGGGCTGGTGTCTGCGATATACTTTCTTCATAATCTGGTTTATGCAGATTGTCAGATCATACGGCAACGCGACAACCAGAACCACATGGATGCATGTCTGGAAATGCTTGCAGATATTCTGCGAGTCGAGCAGGATTGTGATATGCCGGCCAAAGATATTCTGCATGCCCGAAAAGCATGCATGTCTCTTGCGTTCCGGATGTATCAGATGCCGGAGACAAGCGGGGGAAAAGGCGTGCAGCGCTGGAAAGAGATTGCGGCAGATGAGTGTGAAATGAATGAGATTCGGCAGGAATGGGTGTGGTAGATATGATTAAAGTGTGTTACTATGGTAAATAAACTGAAACTGTAAATATTAAGAATAAAGAGTGGAGAATATATGACACAGGAAAATGAACTAATAGAAACTTCCTTAAATGAGATATATAGAAAAATCAGTATTCAACAATATAAAACAGATATGGGATTTAAGGCGTTAGCAGAAGGGGTACATGATAATTTGTTTGTAATACCTGAGTATCAGAGAAAATATCGATGGACAAAGCAACAGGTGGAAGAATTGGCGACTTCCCTCCTTCGTGATTTACCAATTCCACCAATCTATGCATTCCGAAATGAAAATGGACAGCTTGAAATTTTGGATGGACAGCAGAGAGTGATGAGTCTGTATTTTTATTATATTGGAAGATTTTTTGCGGATACGCAACAAAACGTATTTGATTACAGAGAACTGGATATTGATCACACAAGTAATTTTGAAGAAGCTCTTGCAAAGAAATACGATATTGTTCCAACGAAGTTTTATATGATTTTTGGAAAGGAAAAATGTGATATTACCTATGCGACACTTCCAAAAGACATCAAAAGAAAAGTTGATTACACTACTATTTCGGTTGTAGAAATAAAAACATCAATGATAGATAATCCAGAAGCTACACTGCACAAAATATTCACAAACCTTAATAATGGTGGAACACGCTTGTCAGATCAGGAAATGAGAAATGGCGTATATCCTTGCAAATTTAGCAAAATGATAGATGCTATAAATCGAAATGATCTCAAATGGAGAAAATTGTATGGTCATATGAGTGATAAATATGATAATATGGAAAAACTATATCGTTTTTGTGCTATGAAAAAGTTTGTGAAATATGATGGAATGGATTTTCAAATAAAAGGAGATTCTGGTACAATCAAAATCAAAGAGTTTATTGATGCTTTTACGGAGCAGGCATTTTATTTTACGTCAGAAGAAGTCGAAGAATATCAGGAAAGTTTAGAAAAATTCTTTTGTAGATTAGATATTAGCCGTGAAAACTTTAATAAGGTTTTGATTACGGAAGGGATTTTTGTGGTTTTAGAAAAAACACATATTAATGTATTAATTACGGATGAAATATATAATGACATTTCTGAAGATGCAGGAATAAAAAGTACAATGAATGCGCGGACCTTTTCACGCACAAATATGAATAAAAGGTGGAAAATGATATATGACTTGTTATCAGGCTATGGTCAGTGACTTGTGTGAAAAAATGATTGGTGAACAATTGCCATATAAAGATACCATTTTATTGGGGGATAATTCCAGTGGTAAATCGGATGTTTTAAAAGGCGTCATAGAGAACGGTGACAGGCGGAAGTATTATTTTATTGATGCAGTGAATCGCGAATTTGATGTGAAACAAATTACCTTTGAAAAGGAAAAAAATATAGTATACTCTTCCAAAATAAATGATACTCGGTTAAATGAAGATATTTTTAATCATAAGGATTCGTTCTATTATGGAGGAACACCAAAGGCTATTGAAGATTTTTATTTTAATTATAAAGAACGGTTAGAGAAACTTATACAGATTTTTTTGCAGATAGAATTTGAAGTGAAACAGGAACTGACAGGAGCAGTAGTTTACGTTAATGATGAAAGATTTAGTTTATCAAGTGGTTATCAAGCGTTAATTAGAATTTTTTTGGAAATATTATATTATGAGGACACGATGCATGAAGGCGTAATTGTTATAGATGAGATAGATGAATTTTTATCTGTAAAAAATTGTGGAAAAATATTTGATTTTCTAAGAATAAATTTTCCAACATTAAACTTTATTGTAACAACGCATTCCGCAGATCTGATTGCTGAAACAGAAAATGCTAATATTGTTTTACTGAGAAATACGAATTATGAAGTGTTAGATGCAGGAGATTTTAGGAGTATATCACAAGTATATGACTTGTTTAAGGATGTTTTCAAAATTGAAAAGGAAAAAACATCAAAGGAGGTAATTGATACAAAATTGCGCGTGTTATTTAACAATAAAATGTCGGGCATTTGGAATGAAGAATGTGAAAATGAGCTTTGTACTATAAAGGCAGGAAAAATTACAAAGGTACAGAAAATGATCATAAAACAAATTGAGGAGTGGAATGTGTGAAAAACGATTTTTTCTTATTGGATATTCCTGATTTTTCGCCATCTTATGAGGAAAAATTGAGTATGGATATAAAAACAAGGCCGGGAAAAATTTATTAGAATTGCTAAGAAATATAAGCAAAAATCATTGTATGTATTGTTATGCCCTACTTAAAAGTGATAGAGTAGACACAGGAAATCTTGAACATAGTATTGAAAAGAAATTAGATGAAGAACATTTAGAAGAATGTGTTCAAAATATTGCGCTTACTTGTAGTCACTGTAATCAGTCGCTAAAAAGGACTGGAGAAGAAGAACGTTGTAAAAAAATCCTTCCACAGATAGAATTATTTCGAGAAAAAGTGAATTGTAGTGGGAAAATGTGCAAGCAGGAATGTGGCCCATATAAAGAATTAAAACAGGAATATGGTAAAGTGTCACGGATTATTTTACAACCACATGGCGTACATGGAATAAATTCACAATTGAAATATTGTCTGCAGTATGATGTGAAAAATGCAGAGTTTATTCCAAGTACAAGATACCAATACGATGAGAATGATATTAATTACATAGAGCATCATATTAATCAGTTTCGATTGAATGATATTGGTTTTAAAACGAACGCGTTGGTGGAATTCCTTGAAGATGTGATAAATGCAGACGGAAAATATAGAGAAAAAAAGAAGTATTCTAATTATATTGTAGATTTGTTTATGGAAAAATTAAAAGATTTTTCACAAACGGATGTTTTAAAATTATGTGAGAATTTATATACGCAGTATTTTTTGGAGTTTCGGAGTGAATAGTATGTATAATGCCAAATTGCGTTGGAAAAAGAATTTGTGGGTGAAGGAATAAAAAATGATTTTTCCGGCAAAACCGGTTGGATGATAAGTCTGACCGGTTTTTTACATTGAGTAAGATTGAGGTTCGTGATACAATACATATAAATAGTTGAAAATACGGGGAAGAACTTGGAGGCGGCATGTTTCAAACAATTGATATAAAAGCATATAGGGGATTAAAGAACATTACATTACAAAATCTCAGCAGGGTAAATATTCTTGTGGGAGAAAACAATACCGGAAAAACGTCAACCTAGGAATATAATGGTGCAAAGTGCAAGAAAGATATAAAAATTGAATCATGAAATGGGTTTGTGGTAAGCTATAGATATAAGCACTGAAATAGAAATTAAAGGATGGAATGGTATGGCAAGTTGGAAATTGTGTGTGGAAGACTATGGAAAAATAAAATCAGCAGAAATGGAATGTGCACCGCTTACCTTGATTGTCGGTGACAATAATTGTGGAAAAAGTTATTTGATGTCTTTGCTATGGGGAATAAAGAATATTGGTGCAATCCATCTTTTTGAAAAAAGAGATGTAGAGATAAACGAAGAGGAAAGATTGTTAAAGGATTGGATATCCCAACAGATAAATCTTGCATTTGAAAAGGGTCAGAGTATTGTCGGGATGGAAGATATTTCCGACTGGTGTCGTGCTGTTATCAATCAGCGGCTGTCACAGAACAAAGATTCGTTATTAAAATGGATCTTTAACAGCGAACAGGTTTCAGTGAATAAAATTCAGATTCATTTATCAAATAGGGCATTTAAAGAGAGAAAACTTTGTTTTATAAGAACCACGGATGATAATATAATAATGAAAGCTGATTATGGAAAAAACAAAACGGATAATTATGGCATTCGAAACTTAGAGGGAAAAACGGATGATCATAGTGCTGAGTCTTTAATGAAGGGTATATTTGCTTTTGTATTACAAATAAATTTTTGGAAAAATCGATATGAAAATTTATTCCTTCCAGCTGCAAGAACAGGCTTTATTCTTACAAAAGATTTAGTGAATCAGGTAGGAAGAGAGCAGACATTTAATATGGAACCGGAAACCAAACCAATGTCTCCATTTACAAGACCAATCAATCAGTTTTTGGATGTTATCAATGTGCTTTCTCTGGAAAATCAGCCATCTGCAAAAAGAAGAAAGATTATTGATCTGATAGAACATCAAATGACTTCCGGAACGATAGAAATCAGTGATTCGCCAAACAAAGAGATTCGGTATGTTACAGAAACGGAAAACGGAGAACAGAAAAGTTTATCACTTCGTACAGTCTCCGCTGTGGTAACGGAACTTTCTCCATTAATTTTACTGTTGAAACATATGGAAAACATTGAGTCTTTATGCTATGAAGAGCCTGAGATGTGCCTGCATCCGCAGCTGCAGCATCAGACGGGAAGGGTTATGGCACGTATTGTAAATAGCGGAATAGATGTTATTGCAACCACACATAGCGATATTTTACTCCAGTCGATTAATAACAAAATAGCTTTGAAAAGCCATCCTCAAAAAGAAGATTTATGCAAAAAACTTCAATTGGAAGAGGAAGATTTGCTGTTGGATACACAGGTAAAAGTGTACCAGTTTCAGGAACATAACGGAAAAAACCAGTTGATAGAAATTCCTTGTGGACAAAATGGATTTGCAGTACCGACATTTAATAATGCATTGGATGATATCATGGGAGAAGCTTATATGGTACAGGAGAATTCAGATGAATAAAAGAACATTTGTTATTTCGGAATTAATGCAAAATAACTTTATAATGGATAGAGGTCAAGGGAAAATTTCGTGCAAGCTATCTCGTTTCACAGGCGATTGCAGCTATGCTCGAAATACCTTTAGATCATACATATTTATATACTACCTATGAAAAAGAATGCTTTGATACATGTAGTGAGACAATGCCGGTAGAACGACGTGTGCGAACGGGAAATATTCCGCCGAAAAGAGAATGGGAAAGTGGACGAGTTGAATTGAACTTTGGAGAGAAGATACCATTTGATCATGAGAAGGTGCAAATGACTCGGAGCACAGATGGATTGAAGGGAAATGTTCAAATGAAATGAAGAATTATATTCAAGTCCAAATGATGGCAATTGTTGGCTCAATGATTGGCAAACTATAGTATGAGTTATAATGACAAAAAGATAATGTATTTGGAAGGGGCACAAAAGAATGAAATCAGAATTAGTAATTGTAAAAGGGCAGGAGTTTAAAATTTCTGTTCAGGACACAATAAAGGAAGATGATATTTTTATAGAGCAATATAAGCAGGCAGCCGATATGCTGGATGCAATTCTGTCAGAAAATCAAGATTCAGATAAGAACAAAAACAATACGATACATTTATGGCAGCAAACAGAATATGAAAACAATATTATTGCTTTTTGCGGAGATCGTGGAGACGGAAAAAGCAGTGCAATGTTAACCTTTATAAATGCATTATGTTGTAAAGATGATCATAAAGAGGATGATGAGATTGATTTATTTAAAAATCGTATAGATAAGAAAACATATATTGCAGAACCAATTGTGATAGATCCGTCACAGTTTGATGATGTACATAATGTGCTGGATATTGTACTTGCAAAAATGTATAAAAACTTCAATGACAAATACCAGAAGGATAATCGGGAAAGTGATGAATCAAAGGCACTAGATTTATTGAAGCGATTTCAGAAAGTATATCGTCAGATTGCAATGATTTATGATCAGCAAAAAATACTGGATAAAGAATTTGATTATGAGGGAAATATTGACAAACTTGCGAAGTTGGGGGAAAGCACAAATCTGAAAAGTGATTTTGAAAATTTGATAATACAGTATTTGGAATTTATGAACAATAAGGCTGAGATATCAAAGAGTCAATTGTTGATTGCAATTGACGATCTGGATCTTTGTAATCAGGTAGCATATAAATTAGCAGAGCAGATTCGAAAATATTTAATAATTCCACATGTTGTAATTGTTATGGCTGTAAAAAATGATCAATTGCAATTGGCGATGCAGGAGAAAAATATAAACGAATATAAGGCAGTTATTCAATATACGGGGAAATTTGATAATAAGGAAACTAGTAATGAGTTAGATTTTGAAATCAAAAATATGGCTGAAAGATATGTTTCAAAACTTATTCCAAAGGCAAGAAGAATATATATGCCAAAAATGAGAAATATATCGGAAACAAAAATTTCATATAAAGAAAAGGTGGACGATAAAGAAAAAATTATTTGGGATTCAAATGAGGATACGTTGGTCAAGTCTGTTTTGGAATTAATACATGAAAAAACGGGAATGATATTTTTGGAAGAAGACACCGGAATGAGTTATTTGGTGCCTGATAATTTAAGAGATTTAATTAATTGGATTTCTCAGCTGACCAAAATGAAGAGTGTGGAGAAGAAAAGGAAAAATCGAAATAAAGATGAAGAAGAATCTGAGATGGAAGATAATAACTTAGAAAAGGGTGGTAAGTTAATAGAAAAAATCAAGAAAGAAAACATAGATAAATTTTATGAAATTTTTATATCGGATTGGGTGGATAGAGAGTTACCTTGGGGATGGAAAAAGCGTTTTAATACATTGGAAGGTATGGATGTGATTCATATCAATGCAAATGTTAAGAAAATGATAGAACCATTGTTTGATTGGGATGAAATTAATAAGGCGCAGTTTGAACAAATGTTTAGATGGCATGGTGGAGAAAGAGCCGTTGAATTTTTTGAAATTATGTACTATTTTGAAAATTTTAACAATAATATTTTTGATATAGAAAGAGAAAAAATATTATATGCAATAAAATGTATATATACTATTAAATTCAATCAAGCACGATTAGCGGGAAGTTTATTTAAGCCGGAAGGCTATATAAATGGCTATATATGGGGTGAAACTTTTAGAAATACAATTCCTAGTGTGGCACCGAAGGGAGTAATTGACCGTTCACGATTTGCTTTAACGACACGAGCAGAATACAATGTAATATTAAAATCTTATTTTAAAGAAGGAAAGGTAATAGACGAACAAACTAATAAAGTTTCTAAAATTGGAGATGAAGATAAAGAAAAATATTTGAAATGTTGGTTATTAATCGGATTATTGGCTAACACATACGAAACGTGGAGAAATCAACCTCCTGTTAGAACTTTTAGTAGGACAAAAATTATAGCTGGAAATAACCAATTGTTAAATTATGTTGAAAATAGCATGGAAAATTATCTTGTAAGTCTTGGAAATGTTGATGTTCTGTTTGATAAAATTAATTTAGAACAGATTGGAATAAACCGAAAGGATGATTATTATAGAACAATAATAGAAAAAATAAAATCTAATAACGAAAAAAGTATATTATGTGCGCAGAAAATCGCTTCGAATGTTGATGTGGCAATGCAAATAAGAAAATATTGTCTCAATAATAATGATTATAAGGGTGGAACGAAGTCAGAGTTCGAACGCAGTGAAAAATTAGCAGAGGTGTTTTTGGAAAATATAGCAGATTTTATGAAAACGTATATAGGGTTGGAAATCGAATTGGAGGATTTGAAATATTTTAAGTTTGATGAAGGTGATAAAGTGGATATATGTGAACTTTATGCACAACTGGTTGAAGAAGCAATCAAAGAGCAAGAAAAACTTGCACAACAAAATGTATTTAACAAAGGTTATGATTTAACACAAAAATTTAAAGATAAAATTACTGCAGACCCTTCAAATTATAAAGAAAAATTGCAAAAAGTATCCGGACATTTGAGAAATACTTCGGCAGAGAATGCCAAAAGCAATCTGGATAGTTTGGCAGATAATATTCAGCGTTATAGAGCCCTTAATAACAAATTGCCGAAAGATTTGAAAGTAGAGGAGTTATGTGATTATTATTCTCGGGTTATACAATTATATCTGAGTGATAAAAACATGGAATTGTCAAAAGAAATGTGTGAAAAATACAAAGATCTGGCTAAGATACAACAAATAATTGAAAATGATCTGAAATAAATTTATGAGGACATCATGGAGATAGAGATTACAAATTTAAAAATTATATTCAAAGAAATTTCATATAGGAATATTAATAATGGTAATCTTAAAGACAGGGATCGGACAGGGGTAAGCCATAGCAAAATAGGCAAGGAAATTTATATGCAGGAGGCAAGAAGAGCATTCTGTAATAAAACAGAAGATGAAATGCAAAATACATATCATCTGTTGGAACAAAGTATGTTTGATCCGGTAACTAAGAAGAACAGCGTATTTAATGCAGTGATGGCATTGGCGGAAAAATTGCTAATTTACGATGGAGAAGAGATTCGTTGTAAAGTCGATGAACTTCTGCGTTGGAGAGAAGTTTCTTTTCAACTGGGCGAGGATTTACTGACGTGTGCATTTCTGGCGGCAGAAGATTTGCGGTATGGAATCACTACAAAATTTTTTGCATGGAAGCCGATTATCCGAAGCGATGATGACCGTTTATATAATATTCTGGATCGGGGGATGGCAGAGAATCATTTTCATCTGGCAGGGTCAACGAAGATATTTGAACTGAACTGGATTTGTCTCATGAATCTGATTGAAGGAAGATTGCATGATTTTCGGAAAATCTCTCGCGGAATGCAGACATATACAGTTGATCGTTGTGATACTGAAGCAAAAAATGAAGACTTATATACGGTGTGTCAGAGAGCTGCAATTTTGCGCTGCTATTTGTTCTGTGTATTAAAACAAAACAAATATTTAAAAGAAAAAGCAGAAACGCTTTTAGGTTATACAAAAAATAGTATTTCAGTAAATTCATGTGTATGGGAAATACAGGATCTGGTGATCTTATGCAAAAATAAATATGGTGCCAAAATAACAGATCAGGGAGCATTAGACTATGCACTTGAAAAAGATATGATAGATCGGAATGATAATTCATGCCGCTTGATGGCTGGGGAGAGAAGATTTCTGTATGAATGTTATAGGGCGGCAAAAACGAATCAGTTTAATGAATACCAGAAAAACTGCTTTTATAAATATCTGATGCTTCGGGTATCTTTCAGGGGAGAAATGATTCAGATCAATGAGAGAAAAGGCTTTTCGAATTTTGAAGGGTATCAGAGTCGAAAAGAAATCTTTATTGAGGGTGAGACGGCATATGAGGATGAATTGGTGAGAATAGCGTTAAATGAAACCCTGAGAAAGGAGAATATACGATCCTTAGAGGCACGTATCTGTCCCAAAAAACATTCTGCTGATTTATATAAAACACTGTATCATAATGAAAGAATTGTAAAAGAATTAGAAAATAAAAGTATAAACGGAGAAGACGTGACAGAAAAGTTGATTTATGTGTTGCATTTCCCGAAGATACATGATGAAAAGTTTTACATGGGAGTTCCGAGAAATAATAATGCAAGGATGCTGGCATTCAAGCAGATGAGGAGTACGGTAGCTTTTCTGGAAAAAGAAACCCGCATGAATAAATACATCCGCGGTATAGATACCTGTGCCAGTGAACTTGACTGCAGACCGGAAGTATATGCACAAATTTACAGATACATGTCGAATGTTGTATTCAAAACGTCTGTAAAAGGAAAAATGGGGATTGTGCAGGCAAACAAAAAACTCCGGCTGACATATCATGTGGGGGAAGATTTCCTGGATATTGTTGACGGTCTCCGGGCAATTGATGAAGTATTGCTTTTTTGTGGGCTGGGGCGTGGCAGTAGATTGGGACATGCTCTGGCACTGGGGATAGATCCGGATGCTTATTATAAGTATAAGAACAAAAAGCTGGTTTTGTCGAAACAGATCCTTCTGGATGACCTGGCATGGCTTCTGGTTAAGGCAGAAGAGACCGGATGCCGCATAGAGAGCCAGCTGAATGAAAAACTGAAAGAAAAATTTTATTATCTTTATACCGAAATATATGGGAAAAGCATGGTTGGAACCGATGAAGTTTCATGCATGGATTATTATCAGAGCTGGAAATTAAGAGGGGATAACCCACAGCTATATCTTTTGCCAGATGAGATTTATGAAAGAAAATTGGAAAATCCTAAGCATGAACTGCAGCGTTTTGACAAATATGCGTTTAATGATGGATTGGGAGAACAGGGACAAATTATCAGAAAAAGAAAGAAGATAAGAAAATTATATCGGGCGTATCATTACAGCGAATCTGTAAGAGAAAAGGGGAATGAACAGGCAGAATTTAAAGTGGATGAGAGGTACGCAGATGTAGTAAGACAAGTGCAGGATAAGATGATTGCGCAATTAGTAAAGGAAGGAATTGCAATAGAGACAAATCCATCCTCTAATTATCTGATCGGAACAATTCAAAAATATGATGAGCACCCAATTTTAAGATTTAATTCGAGAAAATTAAAAGAGACCGAACGGAATATGTCATTGAATGTATCAATCAATACAGACGACCAGGGTGTTTTTGATACATTGCTTGAGAATGAATATGCATTGATGACACTTGCACTGAAGAAAAAGAAAGACAAAGATAATCATCCGGAATATGATATTGAGGATATATATGAGTGGATTGATTATGTAAGGCAAATGGGATTGGAGCAGAGCTTTAAATAAAAATAGTAAAGTTAAAGGATAACACAATGAAAATATGTATTATACACTGTTTTGACACCTATGAACATCGTGTAGATCTCCTGCACGATTATTTTAAAGCAAAAGGCACTGAAGTAACGGTTATCACATCCGATTACATGCACTTTGAAAAGAGAAAAAGAACAGATAAAAAAGAGGACTTCCATTATATAAAGGCAATTCCGTATGCAGCAAATTTGTCACTTACAAGACTGTGGTCACATCTGAGGCTATCGAAAAATATTTTTGCAAAGATAGAATCAAAAGAGTATGATCTTTTGTGGGTATTGATTCCACCGAACTGTTTTGTGCGGGATGCAGCCATCTATAAGCGTAAATATAAGAAAACAAAACTGGTTTTTGATGTGATTGATATGTGGCCGGAGACAATGCCAATTGCAAAATTTAAGGATTTCCCCCCTTTTACATATTGGCAGAAGTTGCGCGATAAATACTTGAATGCTGCGGATGCGATTGTAACGGAATGTAATCTGTATCAGAAAAAGCTGCCACAAACGATTGATCGAAAAAAAATTCGTACCATATATCTTGCACGAAAACTTACCCCATATCAGGGAAAAGCTGAGTTGCCACAAAACAGGATTTCTCTGTGCTATTTGGGGTCTGTCAACAATATCATTGATATCCCGGCTGTGGCACAGCTTATCCGGAAATTGAATAAAAAGCTGCCGGTTGATATTCATATAATAGGTGATGGAGAAAAAAGAGAAGAATTTGTGAGGGAATGCAAGAATGCAGGGGCAGCAGTCATGTATCATGGAAAAATCTATGATGCAAAAGAAAAACAGAAAATATTTGATCAATGTCATTATGGTTTAAATATAATGAAAGCATCCGTGTTTGTTGGCTTGACGATGAAAAGCATGGATTATTTTGAAGCAGGGCTGCCAGTCATCAATAATATTCATGGGGATACATGGGATATTATTGAGAGAGAGAAGATTGGTGTGAATCTCAAAGAAAATACTACCGCAGCAGAGATTATGGTATATGATGCGGTCATGCGTGAACGAGTGAGAAGATTTTTTGAGATAAATCTAGGAGAAGATACGTTTCAAAGAAAAGTAAAGGAGCTGTTGTTAGAATTATGAGATCCTCAAATTATGAAATATGGGAAACGATACAAAATATTTGTTATGTGATTCGCTCTCGAATTTTGATCCCAAAATCCCGCATGATTCGGTTTCCAATTGTAATCCGTGGAAAACAATATATAGATTTTGGAACAAATTTGACCACAGGGAGACACTGTAGAATTGAGGTAAATGGGAAGCATAAGGGGAAATGTCTGATTATTGGAAAAAATGTCAATATTGGAGATGACGTCAGTATACGGTGTGCAGATAAAATTGTCATCGGAAATCATGTGCTGATGGGATCAAAGGTCTTGATTATCGACAATTCACATGGTATTTATGCTGGGGAAAAACAGGATTCACCAGAAACACCTCCAAATGAGAGAGCATTGTCTATGAAGCCGATTAAAATAGGCGATAACGTATGGATTGGAGAAGGGGCTGTTATCCAGCAGGGAGTTACTATTGGAGCAGGAAGTATCATTGCGGCAAATTCCGTTGTAACAAAGGATGTGCCAGCGCAAGTGATCGTTGGTGGAATCCCGGCTAAAATTATTAAGAGATATGACTGTGAGAAAAAGCAATGGATGAGATAAAAGATAAGGTTTCCGTCATTATTCCTGTGTATAACAGCGAAAAAACAATTGTACAGGTCCTGGATTCCGTAAAGCGGCAGACCAGATTTGATTATATCTGCGAGATATTGGTGATAAATGACGGATCAAAAGATCAATCTGAAGAACTGATTCAGAACTATATCTGTGAACACTCAGAACTTCCGATTTCTTATTATAGTAAAGAAAATGGAGGTGCTTCTTCTGCCAGAAATTTTGGAATGCGCAGGGCAAAAGGCGAATATATCGCATTTTTGGATTCGGACGATCTCTGGATGCCGGAAAAGATTGAAGTGCAGATGAAAATTTTACTGCAGCATAGAGAGATTGTATTTCTGGGGGCTGGGTATGAAGACAGACCTTTTTATATTATGACAAAAAGGATTGATGGTTTATATAAAGCTACTATTAAAGATATCTGCAAGAAGAATTTTCCCGTTACACCATCTGTTGTCTTTAAAGCAGAGGCAATCAAAACACTGGGATATTTTGATGAAAAACAGAAATTTGGGGAAGATATCAATTATTACCAGAAGTTCTGTATCTCTTATAATTATTATTATCTACCGCGAAAACTTGTAACGATTGGATTCCAAAAAGATTTTTTTGGTGCAACCGGACTGACCTCTCATATGAAAGAAATGCATCTGGGTACGATTAAAAATCTGCGTGAAGTTTATATGGAAGGACATATTTCAAAGAGTTTCTATTATGAAATGCGTATATTCTATTGGTTGAAATACTGCCGGAGATGCGTCAGACGATGGTTCAGGGATTGCATTTCTAAGGGGAAAAAGGTAGAATAATATAATTGTATGTAAGTTTATAGAGGAAAATGTCTATAAAGGTTGTAAAATATGATAGGAATTGTTATATTAAATTATGAAACATGGGATGTAACGCTACAATGCATGGAAAGTATTATGGAAGCGGAGAATGAAGAAATGATTCGTATATATCTCGTGGATAATGCTTCCACCCGGAAGAAACCCAAAGAAATTGACAGGTTTATTGAGCAGCACAGTGTAACTTATATTGAGGCTGCCGAAAACCGCGGTTATGCAGCAGGAAATAATTTTGGAATTTGTCAGGCGTTGAAAGATCAGTGTACATATGTTTTGATTACGAACAATGACATACGATTTCGAAGTGCCGCTATCCATAGGATGAAACAGCTTCTGGAATCAAGCGACAGGATTGGAATTGTAGGACCACAGGTGGTAGGACTGGATGGGATTCATCAGCCGAGTGTGGCAATGTACAGAACAGGGATGCGTGAGATCTTTCATTTTTATACAGGTTTTAGATGTTTTCATAGAAAAGCAATGAGAGAGTATCAGGGAATGGATCAGGATGCTGGGGGACAGTATCCTGTTTATCATGTTTCGGGATGCTGTTTTTTAATGAACCGAAAGGCAGCAGAGACGTTGTATCCATTAGATGAAAACACATTTCTGTATGATGAAGAACTGATTATCGGTATACGGATGGAACAGGCGGGACTGCAGACATGGTATTGTGGGACCGCGGTTGTGGAACATCATCATGGATACACGACACAGAAAAATAGTGCGTTTATGCAGAAATGTATTCGGGAGAGTGAGCAGTATTATTGTCGGGAGTATTTGCAGGCAAATAAGATAATATTATATATTTTATTTGGCTATAGAAAAATTTTACAGAATATAAGGATTTGGTTTAAGGAAAATTGAAATGAAAACGTTATTATCAGAGTTTTGGAAAAATAAGAGATTGATATGGGATATGGCAAAAGATGATTTTAAATTAAGATTTGCCGGATTTGGTTGGGGTGCCGTTTGGGGTGTAGTACAGCCCTTGATTACTATTGTTTTATATTGGTTTGTATTTCAGGTTGGATTTAGAAACGGAAGTGTTCAAAATGGAATGCCATATATATTGTGGCTTATGGCAGGGTTAGTTCCATGGTTCTTTTTTAGTGAAGCATGGGCAAGTGCCAGTAACTGTTTATTTGAATATAGTTTTTTGGTTAAGAAAGTTTTATTTAAAATAGAATTGTTACCTTTTATAAAAATTGTTTCTTCAATGTTTGTTCATGTCTTTTTTATTGATTTGATATTCATCTTTTTTGCTACATATGGATATACTGTCAATATTTATAATTTGCAAATAATTTATTATGTGTTATGTGAGGTCATTTTTGTATATGCATTGGTATTAATTACATCGTCAATTGCCGTATTTATCCGGGACACCTTACAAGTTATAGGAATATTAAATCAGATCTTTTTTTGGACAATTCCAATTGTGTGGATGGAAAGTAATATTTCAAATCAGACTATATTAAGAATTTTAAAATTGAATCCAATTTATTATTTTGTAGAGGGATTTAGAAATTCTATGATAGACCATAAGTGGTTCTGGCAAAATCCAATATACTCATTGTATTTTTGGTTGGTTACGATTTTTATTTTAATTGTAGGAATTGGTATTAATAAAAGATTAAAAAAATATTTTGCTGATTTGTTATAAAGAGAATAGGAGAAAAAATGAGTATAGCATTGGAAGTAAAAGATTTAAGTAAGATATATAAGGTGTATGATAAGCCATCTTTGAGATTAGTGGATGCATTAGGCTTTTCAAAAAAAAATCATGGAAAGGATTTTGCGGCATTAGATCATGTGAGTTTTCAAATTCCAAAAGGGAAAACCCTTGGAATTATAGGAGAAAATGGAGCAGGAAAGTCTACATTATTAAAAATCATTACCGGAGTTTTGATGCCTACAAGTGGTGAAGTATATATTGATGGAAAAGTTTCAGCGTTGTTGGAACTGGGAACTGGATTTAATCCAGAATATACAGGAATTGAGAATATTTATTTAAATGGAAAAATTATGGGACTTTCCAGAGAACAAATAGATAGTAAGGTTCAAGAGGTTATAGATTTTGCAGAAATAGGGGATTTTATTTATCAGAAAGTAAAGACATATTCAAGTGGAATGTTTGCTAGATTGGCTTTTGCAGTGGCTATTAACGTTGAACCGGAAATATTGATTGTTGATGAAGCTCTTGCTGTTGGAGATATGTTTTTTCAACAAAAGTGTAATATGTATATGAAAGAAAAAATGGAACATTGCACTAAATTGCTGGTGACTCATGATATGGCAAGTATTGCAAATATGGCAGATGAAGTTATTGTTTTGTCAAAAGGAAAGCTTGTATTTCAGGGAGAACCATTAGAGGCAATTGAGTATTATACCAAAACAATGCATTCAGAGGTTTTTAGAGAAGCAAAACAAAATAAAGAAGCTGTTTTAATAGAAGAAACGGAAGAAGTTGCAGAATTTAATAAAGAATTAGAAACACAGGGGCTTTCAACAGACTGGATTCCTATCTCAGATGAAAGTATAGGTGGAGCTTTGGAAGAAAAAATTGAAGCGTTTAAAATATATATTAATGAAGAACCATATAAGGGGTATGTAAAGAACGGCTCAAAAGTAAGAGTTTCTATGGTAATAGAAGCTATAAGAACAATAAAAAGAACAATAATTGGATATCAAATAAAAGATAAATTTGGTAATGTTATTTTTGGAGAAAATACACATAGTTCAGGTTTTGGAGAACGGGAAATAAATAAAGGGGAAAAAATTGTGGCTGATATTGAATTTGTGTGGCCACAAATTCAGGCTAGTTCTTATTTCCTAACATTGGGGTTGGGAGAAGGAGACAATGAAATGCAGCATACGATACAGTGTTGGGCACATAATATTTTTGAGTTTAGAAATATTTCAAATTTACCGGATCATGGATTATTTAATCAAAAAATTGAGAATTTTTCAATAAAAAGGAAAGATGACTTATGAAGAAGAAATTATTAATATTTTTAGTTATTTCGATTGCGTACATTTTGATATTCCCATATGTTAAAACAAATATAATTGATAAAAAATACATATTTGAGATAGAGGCAACGGGAGAAAAAAATAAAAAATCAAATGGGACAGAGGTATGGATAGATTCTATTGAAGCGGATGGAAAAGAAATGAATATGTCAAATCTTTCATTGACTACACCATGGGAAAATAGAGGACGATTATATAATCCAGGAACCGCAGGAACATTAAAAGTAATTATAAGAGGAAAGAATATTCAAATCAATTTTATTCAACATCCATATTCTGGAATTGTTAAAGTGAAAGATCCAAATGGAAATGTAAAGAAAATTGATTTGTATTCTGATGAACAAAAAAGTTATTCATATCATTTCGAAAAGTAGAATGGAGGATATATACTATGAATACATGGATTTTTAATAAGGTTGAGTTTGAAGCAGATAAAAAAAATGATGGATTGAAGACCTCGCCATGGTCAGGTCATAGAAATTTTGCATATGATTTGGTGACATATATGAAACCAAAAAGAATTGTAGAATTGGGAACACATTATGGTTGTTCTTTTTTTTCTTTTTTGCAGGCATGTAAGGATCAGCATTTAGATACGGAGGTTATAGCGATTGATTGTTGGGAGGGGGATCCGCAGGCGGGGTTTTATGGTGATGAGGTTTTTTCTCTTGTAAAAGAAACTGTTGATGCCTTTTTTAAAAAACAGAATAAGCGTTTAATAAAGAAGTATTTTGATGAAGCGCTTTCTGATGTTGAAGATGAATCTGTAGATATTTTACATATAGATGGGCTTCATACTTATGAAGCTGTATCTAATGACTATAAAAATTGGCTTCCTAAATTGAAAAATAATGGAATTGTATTATTTCATGATGTGGAAAGTAGTTTGGGGTACGGAACAAATAAGTTTTGGGAAGAGATGCAAAAGATAAATCCGTATAATTATACATTTAATCATAGCTGGGGACTTGGAGTTCTTTTCCCTAAAGGAGAAAAATACTATGAAGAATTTGAAGATTTGAATATGAAAGATAAAATTTTAATATATGAATACAGAGCAAAATATGAGTTGGCTACAATACAATTAAATGATCATAAAAAAATGATAGATGAAAGAGATTCCCTTATAAAAAAGAATGAAGAAATGATTCAAGACAGAGATGCAACTATAAAATCCGATGAAAAAATGATTCGGGATCGAGATGAAGCAATTAAGGCAAATGAAAAAATGATTCAAGACAGAGATGCAACTATAAAATCCGATGAAAAAATGATTCAGGATCGAGATGAAGCAATTAAGGCAAATGAAAAAATGATCCAAGAAAGAGATTCTTTAATAAAAAAATATGAATTAGAAATTGATGAGTTAAAAGGAGTTTAATGGATGAATTCGTTACCATGTCAGTATGATGTTTATTTTTTCGATTTTTTCGATACGATTGTATCACGCAGAATCAGTCCGGAATATGTGAAAAGAATATGGAGTAAGGAAATAAAATATATTTATAACATTACGTGTGATGAAAATGAAATATATTTACTTCGAAGTAAGATAGAAGCAACTTTATGTGAAATGCACCAGAAGAAGGAAGGAGAATTGGAATTTAAATATGGGGAATGCATAAAAGAACTTTATGATAGATTTAATATAAATGGAAATTATGAAGTCTTTTATCAAGATGCATATGATCTTGAGTGTGAAATAGAAGCGAGAGTACAGTTCCTTTGCGAAGATGTTATAAATCAAATTAAAGAGCTGCATAAAAGAAAAAAGAAAATAATATGTGTTTCAGATTTTTATATGCCAAAAGAATTTATTGAATATTTAATGGAATTTCATGGTATTAGAGGGTATTTTGATGATGTTTATGTATCTTCGGATATGATAAAAACAAAGAGAAGTGGAAGATTATATGAATATATATGTAAAAAAGAATCGTTAGAGCCTAAAGGGGTACTGATGATTGGAGATAACGAATGGTCAGATTATCAAAGTGCTCTAAATTTTGGACTTAATGCCATATTAATAGATCGTAAACAACAGAAAGAAATGTATTTGAAATTTGAAAAAGAACATGAAAATAGCACATATTTGAATAGAGGTTTAGAAAGAATATATAACAGTTGCAACAGAGATAAATATGAAGATATTGCTTTTTCATTATATTTATTTACAGAAAAGCTTTACATTTATGCTTGCAAAAATAAAATCCGACATTTATTCTTTTTATCTAGAGAAGGGGAATTTTTAAAAAAGATCTTTGATACATACCAAAGTTCTAGGATAAAGTCAGAAAAAGGATTAATCAAAACACATTATCTTATTGTATCAAGAAAGTCAACACTTATTGCATCTCTTACAGATATTGAACATGAAAAATTCGAAATTATTTTTCGACAATATATAAATATATCATTATATGATTTTTTGTCCAGCTTAGGATTTGAGGAGTCGGTACAGAAAGAGATTAGTAATCAATTATCATGTGATTTAAAGGAAAAGAAAGAAGATTTTCCTAATTCTGAAATTTTTGCTAAGTTGAAAAAAAATCAAATATTTTTATCGCATTATGAAAAATTGAGAATACAGCAGAAAAGAAATTTGAAACAATATATTGCTTCTTTTGGAGCAGATATTGAACGTGAAGGAATGCATATTGTAGATGTAGGATGGAAGGGAACCATTCAGGATAATTTGTATTACCTATATGAAGAGCATGTTGAAATGGAAGGCCTTTATATAGGTATGGTTGCATCTGGAACTGTTGCAGAAAAAAATAAAAAAAGTGGATTATTATTTTCTTGTATACAGGGTACTTCAAGGTATTTTTCTATTTATGCTGAAAATACATCGATATTTGAAGTGTTATTAGGTGCATCACATGGAAGTGCAGATCATTATGAATTAAATGGGGATAAAATTATACCGATTACAAAGGAACAAAAAGAAGAAAGGGAACTTTTTATAAATGTGGTTTCGCCTATACAAGAGGGTATAAATAGAAAAATAGATGAAATAAATTCATTGTTAATAAATACTATTTATTCAACAGATAAATTAGAAAATATTGTGGCAGGGTATCATGCAAAATTAGTATATTTGCCTCAAAAAAAACAAATTGATTTATTTTATAATATTTATCATTATGAAAACTTTGGCGTTTTTGAATATTCAAAATTTGCATTGAAGAAAAAGGTATCATTTTTGCAACGGATAAAATATATTATAAAAATTATTAAAACGAAGGATGTACATGTAATTTCTTATTATTGTGGAGTTATTGAACTGAAAAATGCAGGATTAAGTTTTTTGATTAGACCATATGGTTGGTACATGTATCATAAGCATTATACGAGGGAGTAGAAATATGAAGTGGGCATTTTTTTTAGGATCGGCAACTGTAGGTGGGGGAACCTATGTTATTTTTGAGCATGCAACGAGGGCAATGGAATTAGGCGAAGATGTAACAATTGTCACAGAAAATTCTATTGATAGGAAAGAACTTTATTGGCATAAAAAAGCTCAAAAATTATGCTTTAAAACAATAGAGGAAACAAAAGAAGAAATCTATGATGTAGTTATTTCAACATGGTGGAGATTAGTGTATGAAGCATACAAAGTCAGAGGAAAGAAATATATTTATTTTGTTCAATCAATAGAGTCAAGATTTTATAATGAATCGGAAAAACCATTGAGACAGCTGGCAGAAGCAACATATTTGCTTCCAATGGATATTATTACAGAAGCAACTTGGATAAAAAAATATCTTAATGAAAAATATTTTAAGAATGCAGTATTGGTTCGAAATGGAATTCGTAAAGATATTTATATTCCAGATGGGGAATGTATTTCGAAACGTGTGCCAGGAAAATTAAGAGTTTTAGTTGAAGGACCAGTAGATGTCGATTTTAAAAACGTTCCTAAAACAGTGGAGCTTTGTAAAGAGTCTAATGCGGATGAAATTTGGTTATTAACTTCTTCAAAGATAAAAAACTATGAAGGATGTGATCGGGTGTTTTCCTGTGTCCCTATAACGGAAACACCAAAAATTTATCGCTCATGTGATGTGATTGTAAAATTAAGTTACGTAGAAGGAATGTTTGGCCCGCCACTGGAGATGTTTCATTGTGGGGGAACAGCAATCACTTATGATGTTACTGGATATGATGAATATATTGAAAATGGTGTAAATGCACTTGTTGCAAAAAAAGATGATGAAAGAAAAGTAGTTGAATACATTAATACATTAAAGAGGGATGAAGCATTACTAAAACAGCTAAAAGAAAATGCACTTTGTACTGCAAGAAAATGGATTTCTTGGGAAAATTCTTCGGATCTTTTTTATCAAACTGTATATGAGTTAAATAAAAATAAATTAAATAATGCTCAAAAAGAATTGGAGGTACAAAGCAAATTCCATTTTAATAGTTACATTATAGCTGAAGATTATTATAATGAAGTGAAGCTATTAAAATCAAATAGTATAAAAAAGAGAGTTATAATTCGAGTAAAAAAAATGGTTCCAATTCCGGTGAAACATTTTATAAAAAAATTATTTAAATTGGTATAGGAAATTTGCAATATATATGAAAACATATAAGGATGATGATTTTGAAAAAAAAATAAAAAGTTCTAATATTGAATTAATAAGTTTTGATATTTTTGATACGCTTGTATGTAGACCATGTATTTGTCCGAAAGATATTTTTTATATTTTGGATAAATTAACATTTAAAAGATTTGGAATTTCTTTTATGAGGTTAAGAGATAATGCAGAATTAGAAATGAAAAATAAATATGCTGATATTAATGAAATATGGAAATATATTGCGGAAAAATGGAAACTTTCAGAAAAAGAATGGAAAAAGTACATGCAAATGGAAATTGATTGTGAAAAGCAATTGATTTTTCGAAGACAAGCTGGCTATGAATTATATATGGAAGCTGTTAAGGCGAAAAAGAAAATTATTGCCATTAGTGATATGTATTTACCAGAAGATGTTTTAAGGACTATATTGAATAAATGTGGGTACACTGCAATAGAAAAAATATATGTATCTTGTAATTGTAAGGCAAGAAAGGATGATGGAGAACTTTTTTCTTATGTTTTGAAGAATGAAAAAAGAAAGCCAGAACAAATGATGCATATTGGCGATAATAAAAAATCAGATATTTTTGAAGCAGAAAAAAAACAAATTCATACATGGTATTTGAGCTCACCATTAGAAAATTTTAAACATTATTGTAAAGTTATTAATAAAAAATACTATGATAATATTGTACATGTCCAAGATGGGGCAAATCGTATTTTATTAGGATTTGCTATTAATTTATGTTTTGATAAGCAGGAAAAAGAAAATATTATTACTAAAAGATATCTTTCGCATCTTTTTGTTTTTCCACTTATTTTTGTGATAGAATATTTTCTTGTTAACAATAAAGAAATTAATACTCAATATGATAAAATTTATTTTGCTGCGAGAGATGGTTATCTTCCGAAAAGAGTTTACGATAAATTTAATTGTGAAGGGAAAAAAGAAACCAAGTATTTATATGTTTCCAGGAGCACATATCAGTATACATTATTTAGAGATTGTGGTGATAGAATTCGAAATACTTCAATGCATGGAGAAATGTCATTTGGAGATTATATAGATTCTGTGGTGTTTGATGATAGAAGTCGGGAGAATATTAAGAAAAATTACTCTCAGGAACAGTTGCAATTAAAAGTGAATTATAATAAAGATATTTGTCTTGAATTAATAAAAAAAGATAATAATATGATTTCATTTTTTAAGCAGCAAACAAGAAATGTAATGAAATATTATGGAAAAATTTTTGGAAAAGAAGATAAAATTATTATCTTTGATTGTGGATACAGTGGTTCTATTGCAGAGGGAATAAAAAGTACTTTAAGGTCAGATATAATAATTGATAAAGTGTATTTGTGGGAAACAAAAGAAAACCAAGAAAAAGATGCAAAATATCATACAAGAACTTATCCTATTTTTCAAAACTTACATAAAATATGGTTGTCGGCAATATGTGAAACAATGCTTTCTTCTGTAGAAGGATCGTGTTTGGGAATCGAACAAATAAATGGTTGTTTGGTCCCGTTTTTAGAAGAAAAAGGGGGAGTGGATGAATCTATTACAATAATAAAAGAAATTCAAAAAGAGAGTATAGAAATAATAAAAGTATTTGTTGATTTGTTAGGGGGCTATATAGATATATTTGAATTGAATGAAAGAGATGAATTGTTGAAGGCAGTTTTAAAAATATTTGATAAATTGCACTTAAATAATTCGGGAATTTTAGATCAAATTTTAGTAACGGATGGTTATATGATAAAAAGCACGAGAAAATTATCAAAAATTATATGTTTGCAAAACAATAGTTTTAAAGGTAACATGGAATTAAAAAAACAATTTATAAAAAATATATGTAAAAGATTGAACACAATCGTGAAAAAAATGAATATGTCTTAAAAAATAGCAAGTTATATTTATCTTTTAGAATGTATCTTGATAGCGACAAAATATTTGATATGGTTTTCAAGATTAACAGTATAATTGAGAATTTAAAAAGGAAAATAATATGGAAGTTTGTAAATGTAGAAATAGACAAATTATTATGGCCATTATCGTATCTGTTTTTATTTTAGTACTTTTGGGATTATTGGAAAAGGATACCAAAGACAAATCGACTTATAGTTATATATATGTAACAGATTTGGCTTTAGATGGAGATTTTGATGATTTTTTTGATTTTGCAATTGTTAATAAATTGAAAATAAGTAATTTAACGGTTGTTTTGGATAATGCGAAGTTAAATCAAAGAGGAAAAAATAGTGGTACACTAGTAATAGATAATTGGAATAAAAGTGTTGGAGATATTGATGGGAAAATTCTTATTGGAAAAGATAATGAATTTAAAAGCAATATTAAGGAAACATGTACAAAAAAATTAGTTAAAATTATTAATCGATCAAGGCGCAGTATTTTAATCACAGTTGGTAGCCTAAGAGATATAGCAGCGATAGTCCAAGATGATAGTTTGAAAAGAAATAAAAAAGATAGTTGTTTTCGCAAGTGATTATGAAAATACGTATATGGAATATAATGTACAATTAGATCCTGAAGCATATAATTATGTTTTACATAGTGGAATAAAAATATATTTAGTGCCGTGTTTTGAAAAAGGATTATGGACCACAGGAGAAAATAGTTCGTATTTTGTGACAACTCATGAAAAATTATTAAAAGGATGTAGTGATGAGTTATTAAAATGGTTTGTAAATGAATACGAGAAACAAAATCGAAAAAAGATAAACGAGCAAGATTTTTATGATGAAAATAGAAATATTTGGGCTTCATCTGTTTTACCTTATTTTATGGGTGCCAATTATGATGAGGCTATACGAAAATATAATAAAGAAAATGAATTTGAAAAGATAGATGTGCCGTTTAAATTTAAAAATAATAAAAAAGAAGATAAAAATATCTATTATTTTACAACCTCAAATTATGATGATTATGTGAAGTTTAGTGAATGGTATATTAATTATTTGTTGAAAAATTAAATTTAAAGAGGGAATGAATATGAAGAATAAAATTAAAACAATAATATTTGTAGTCTTAGGGATTATGCTTAGTTATTATATGAGTAATATATTTACGCAAATTTTATGTCCTAAATTGCAGCTCTTCGTAGATACATCTAAGTATTATGAAGATAATTCTATACAAATATTTGAATATGATAAGCAGTTTGAGAATGCTATATCTGTAGATGGAATGAATTACAATTATGAAACAACTTTTGGCAAAAAAAGCGTCAAGTTGAAATTTCAATATTTGAATGATAATATTATAAATTGTTATATTAATGATCAAAAAAATGATAATGTTAAAAGCATTTCAAAATATACAACTGTTGAAGGGTATTCAAATATATTTTGTATAGCTACTGATATTGCCAGTTCTAAGCACAACATTATTTTTGTTTTTCTATTTATAGTATTCTTAGTTGGAGAATTGTATATTGCATTAATAATAACTAAGCGCAAGTGTGATCCATATTGGCTGATTTATTCGAAAGGCTCAGTTGACTATATTGGGACAAAGCCTATATTACTCTCTTTTATTATTGCGGCTAGTTCTATAATAATTTATTATGGATGCGACTTACAGGTAATATCTGAGTCAATCATCATGTGGCAAAAAGGCATTGATATATATCAGTTATTTGCATGTTTAAATAAATATAAAGGAATTTCTCTATATATGTGGCAATATGATGGGGCTATGTTGGCGGGCTATGGATTGCCTAATTTATTGTTAACCCCTTTTTTGCATTTTTTTAATCCTGGAAGTTATCATTGGATGCAAGCATTTATATATAAAATGTTTAATATGTTGTTATGTAATCTTATTGTCTTATCTCTTATTAGCTATTTTATAGATTGTAAAAAAATAACAAAAAAAAGAGCGAAAGAAGTATACTTTTGGTCGATTTTTAATCCGATAACTTTTTATGTGGCTATTGTTTTTATTCAATTCGATATGTTACCGATTTATTGTATTACACTTGGGATATTATTATTGAAAAAAAACGAGAGCGAATATGTAGTAATGAGCGCGTTAATGATTGCTTATGGAATAGCTACTAAAATGACAGCTTGGATGTTTGTTCCATTTATTGCATTTCTGATCGTTTGGATACTTTGCAAGACTCATAATTGGAAAAAAATGGGTATATTTATTATTGTAGGTGGAGTATTTCTGTCAATAATTTGTGTATTACCAAGGTTATTTGATACACCTATTAAAAAAGCTTTTACAAAATTGCCACAGTCTGAAAGAATTTGGTTTACAACATTAGCATATGTTGATTCTGCAGTATATGTATATTTAGCAATTGCTGCGTTGGTTTTTGTGTTTATAATAAATATAAGTAAGGTGAATTTGAAGTGGAAATTAGAAGATGTTATAGAGAATGTTTTAATTATGATGGGGGTAGTGACCTTAATATTTTCGGGAACAACATTATCTACACCATCGTTTTATTTAAACACGCTGCCAGCGTTTGCTTTAATGTATTTAGAATGCAATGATAATTTTGAAAGATTAATAAAAGCAATGTTTGCAATATTAATAGGAGCATCTTATCTTTTTTTACCAGAGGGAGATATTACAGCATCGTTATATTTTCTGGGAAAACAACCATTTTTCACCTTAGTTGCTAATTATATGAATGAGCATGGGGCAATGGTGAAATGGCAATCAGCTCTTTTTACAATTTCTGTTGCTGCTATGTTGGCATATGCATATATTTTTGGAAAGATGGTTGAAAAAAAAGTTCAATCGCAAAATTATCAGCATATAGAAGATAATTAGTAAAATAAAAGTACAGAATGGAAAAAATAATATGAAGGAATATTTAAAATTATTAAGAATAAAGCATTACATAAAAAATATATTGATATTTGTTCCTATGTTTTTTGGAGGCGCGATTTTCGATAAAGATAAATTGTTCTACGGGGGATTGGGATTTATAGCTTTTTGTATGATATCATCAGCAATTTATGTATTAAATGATTTGCGCGATATTGAAAAGGATAGACAACATCCGACAAAAAGAAATAGACCTTTAGCAAGTGGAAGAGTGAAGCCACAACAAGGGATTATTGCAATGATAGGGTGCTTATTTGTAGCATGTGTTATTTCTATTGTTTTAGGTAATATTTGTGCAGCGCTTCTTTTGGGGGGATACTTGGTTTTAAATGTTGCATATAGTATGGGATTAAAAAATAAACCTATTATTGATATCGTAATTTTAGCGTCAGGTTTTGTTATCAGAATTTTCTATGGTGGGGTAATAACAAATATTGAAATATCAAAATGGCTTTATCTAGTTATAACTGTTGGAAGCTTATATATGGGATTAGGAAAACGAAGGAATGAGCTAAAAAAACAGAAAGAAACTAGGATTGTTTTAAAATATTATAATGTTGAGTTTTTGGATAAAAACATGTATGTTTGCGTAGCGTTAACAAATGTGTTTTATGCGTTATGGACACTTGAAATGCCGAATCCTAAAATTAGTTGGACAATCCCCATTTTTATAATATTGTTAATGTGCTATAGTTTAGACGTTGAGGGTGATTCTGATGGGGATCCGGTAGAAGTGATATTGCATGATAAGTTTTTAATTGGGTTAATTTCTTTATATGCAGTTTGCATATTTACATTATTATATTTAATATAAGGATACATAGTATGAACGTATATGATTTTGATAAAACAATATATGATGGTGATAGCACCATAGATTTTTATTTTTATTGTTTAAAAAAACATCCCAAAATTATATTATGTTTACCGATTCAGTTATATGCTGCGGTAAAATATAAATTAAAAGTGATTGATAAAACGAATTTTAAAGAAAAATTTTATTGTTTTTTAAAAAAAATACCAGATATAGATATGGAACTAAACTGTTTTTGGGATAAAAATGGTTATAGAATAAAAGAATGGTATAAAAATCAGAAGAGGGAGAATGATGTTATTATTTCTGCATCACCAGAATTCCTTTTAAATGGAATTTGTAAAAGAATTGGCGTAAATAATCTAATAGCTTCTCAAGTCGATAAAAGGACGGGTAAATACATAGGTGTAAATTGTTATGGTAAAGAAAAAACAAGACGTTTTTATCAGAAATATCAATATGAAATTATTGATGAATTTTATTCCGATTCATATTCCGATGAACCTATGGCTAAATTAGCAAAAAAAAGTTTTATCGTTTCAAAAGATATAATTAAGAAATGGTAAGGAAAGTATGGTTAATAATATAATGAAAAAAAAAGATATATTTGATAAAATAATGGAGCTTCCTTTTTTTCGAATTTTTGAACCATTTTATAAGAAATATAAGGAAATATTGTTATATTTATTTTTTGGTATACTTACAATGGCAGTGAGTATTGTTTCTTATGCGATATGTAATGCTGTATTTAAAATCAATGCATTGATTGCAAATGTTATTTCTTGGATATTAGCAGTTCTATTTGCATTCTACACAAATCGTATATGGGTATTTTATTCCAAAACAAATTCAATGAGAGAGTTAATAGTACAGATGATCTCTTTTTGCAGTGGAAGAATTGTGACCTTAATTATAGAAGAAGTAATTTTGTTTTTATTTATTACAAACTTACATTATGCTAGTATGAAAGTTAAAATTGTAGCCCAAATTGTCGTGGTGATTTTAAACTATATTATAAGTAAGTTGTGGGTGTTTAATAAATAAAAACGGAAGGAAAACAAGTTATGTTTAAAAGAAATGAATATATTGATTATTTAAAAGGAATTGCTTCTATAGGAATTATTGCAATACACACTGCTTTTTGGAGTGGGCAAAGTTATACACCAGAATGGTTTTGGAACTTAACTCTTTTGTTGGATGTTCCCTTTTTCTTTTATTTGTCAGGATGGGGGGGGGCAATATTCAAAAAAGAGCATTGAAAAAATGCTAAGGAGTTTAGGAAAAATATGGATTAAATGGATTTATTTTATATCGCTTGTATCGCTTTTTTGCATTTTATCATATAAGTTACCTTGGAGGTTTCAAGGAGTTACAGATTTTAGGGACTTAATTAATAATTTTTTCTTTAACGTAAGTATTCCAGGATTTTGCGTTGTAGGTGGATCTATATGGTATTTACCACATTATTTTGTCGTTATTTTTATAAATACAATTATAATGTGTTGGATAGCTCAACAAGAAAATGAGAAGAAATTAAAAAAAATATATATGTTAATTCTTGGAATTGTTTTTTTGTGGATATGCTATGGAAAATATTTTTTTGGATTAGATATGCAATATTTTTTGTTTTATAGTTTCTTTTGGATGTTGGGATTGAATGGAGGGGGAAAAACTACAAAATTTAGAGAGTTTTTTTTAGCTATAGCTGTAGCAGTAATAGGTACGGTATTCTGGAGTTATTTGCAAAATTTACCATTACATGATTTACAGTCTGCAAAATTTCCACCAACAATGAAATATGGATGTGCATCTATGTTGGTAATTATTGTTGTAAAATATCTTGAGAAATATAAAAATACATATAATAAATTTTTGGTTCACATAGGTAAAAATGCTATTTATTATTACTTTGGACAAGGTATAGGAAGTTCATTATGTTATATATGGGCTGATAAAATTCAATTACATAATTGGTTTATAAAATGGGTGATAATTTTTGGAATAAATGTATTAACAACGGTATGTGTTGCTGAATTTTTAAGTATTTCATACAAAATGATTGAAAAGCGAATAAATGGAGTAATAAAATTAATAGTAAAGGGAAAAGTAAATTTAAAATGAAAGAATGATAAAAAGTCATAAATTGATTATTACATTGAAAGATATCAATGGATTAGATTATTAGAAATAATAGGTGTAAAGATATTATGGGAAAATATTTTGGAACAGACGGCTTTCGCGGTGAAGCCAACAAAGTATTAACCGCGGATCATGCATATAAAATTGGACGTTATCTGGGCTGGTATTACAACCAGAATCACAGGGGACGGATCATTATCGGAAAGGACACACGACGCAGCAGCTACATGTTTGAGTATGCGCTGGTTGCCGGTATTACGGCATCCGGAGCAGATGCATTCTTGCTGCATGTTACCACCACGCCAAGTGTGGCATATGTAGTCCGTACAGAAAATTTCGACTGTGGCATCATGGTTTCTGCCAGTCACAATCCATATTATGACAATGGAATCAAGGTCATGGATGGAAATGGACACAAGATTTCGGCAGAGGTGGAAGCTGCACTGGAGAAATACATAGATGGTGAGATGGGAGAACTGCTTTTTGCATTGCGTGACAAGGTTGGTGTGGCGCGGGATTATGCGATCGGACGGAACCGTTACATAGGCTATCTGATTTCTCTGGCTACCAGATCTTACGATGGCATGCGCGTGGGGCTGGATTGTTCCAACGGAAGTACGTTTAACATTGCAAAGAGTGTGTTTGATGCGCTTGGCGCCAAAACATATGTGGTTGGCAATGAGCCGGACGGTACCAACATCAATATGGGATGTGGATCGACACATATCGAGAATCTGCAGAGACTTGTCCGGGAGAAGAATCTGGATTGCGGATTTGCGTTTGACGGAGATGCGGACCGGTGTATTGCCGTGGATGAGAAGGGTATGGAAGTGCACGGGGATTATATCCTGTATGTCTGCGGGAAGTATCTGAAGGAATGTGGCCGTCTGCAGAATAATACGGTGGTTGCCACGATCATGTCCAACATGGGATTGTTCAAAGCGATGAAGCGCGAGGGCATCGAGGTATGTGTGACCACGGTTGGCGATAAGTATGTCAATGAGGCGATGGTTGCCAACGGATATGTGCTCGGCGGAGAGCAGTCCGGGCATATCATTTTCAGTAAGCATGCAACGACCGGAGATGGAATCCTCACGGCATTGATGCTGATGGAGGTGATCCTGGAGAAGAAGCAGAGCCTCGGCACGCTGTGCAGGGGGATGCAGATGTACCCGCAGCTTTTGAAGAATGTGAAGGTTGAGGACAAGGCTGCGGTTACCGGTAATGCGCATGTGCAGGCGGAGAAGGAGCGGATCAGCGCTGCTTTGGGCGAGAATGGAAGAATCCTTCTGCGTGAGAGCGGTACGGAGCCGGTGATCCGTGTGATGGTTGAGGCACAGAGTGATGAGTTGTGCGCGAAGTATGTGGATGAGATGGTGCAGGTGATCCGGGAGGAAGGGCTTGCGGTGGAGTAGAATGGAATAGTGAGATGGTAAGGGGAAGCCGGCGCTGGTGCGCCGGCTTGTTTGATATATATTTTTTTGCTGTGTTATGCTTTATGAGGAATTGAAACGCGAATTGTCATTTGCGTGAAAACCACTTGATAAAGAATATGAGCGAGAGTATTATGTAAATCCGAAAAGATTTGCTGCTTTTATTTTTGTGGGAGGTAGCAATGATGGAGGACAAGGGAAAAGTAAGGAAGGGATTTTATATTGAGGAAGACTTACTGGAACAGATGGATGGCTTGTTAGAGCAGGCAGATGTGAAATCAAGAAATGAATTTATGAATCATGCATTGAAGTTTTATATCGGTTATCTGACATCAGAGAAAATCGAAAACTATATGCTTTCCACTATTTCCTCAGTGATGCATTCCACAGTGAAAGACAGCGAGAACCGAATGGCTCGTGCGATGTATAGGCTGGCTGTGGAAATATCCAAATTGTCTCATGTGATTGCATATAGTCATGGAGTGAATGAAGAGAAACTAAAGAAGCTACAGGTAAAGTGTATGGATGAAGTGAAAAGAATTAATGGTGCTGTAAGGTTTGAGGATGCATATGAATGCATATGAATATCAGAATTAATATAGTTAAAATAGATAAGATGGTTTATAATATCTATAGAGGTGACATTATGCAGATTATAGATCAAATGATTGCAGAAATTGTTAATTTGTTTATAGATTTTCTTTCGAAGTATTGGTTGTTAGGTGGAGGTATTATTCTTGGGTTCTTTTTTAGATGTGATTTATATAAGACTAAAATAGTAATTCCGGAATTACGAAGAAGAAAAGTGCTGACAACTATTGTTTATGTAATGGGGTTAACTATAATGTGGAGTTTATTATATTCGAATCAACAAGATAGCAACATTGGTATTTCTACATTAATATTAACTTTAGTTTATTTATTTGTGGTTGTTGCAGAAAAATGTGATGATGGAACAACAGAAAGTCTATTATTAATTGTAAATGGAACAATGATTACTACATTATCTTTTCAACCTTTCCCTTATAATATTGGATTTGCGTTATTAACAATATTAGTAGCTTGGATTGCATATAAGTGCTGGTTTTCGCTTGAACTTTTAAGTGATTTTATTGAAATAGTTATTATTTCTGTAGAGTCAATAATTGCATCATTGATTATGTCTTGGTGTAAGTGGGATGGAATCTTACATACAATTATATTTGTTGTTTTCTGTGAGACATTTCTTTTTATGATTAATTGTTATTTGAAATTATTTGTGAAGAAGATTTGTAATGAAGATACAGATTTTTATTGGTATGATATTTGTTGATAACAAGATTAATGGTTAATATAAAGGGATGGGAAAAAAATATGAGTAGATTTACAGAAGATGAAGTTAAAATAATAATAACAAATGTCATGACATTACTTAATGAAGATGTCTTTGGTACTATGAAACAAGGGGCAATGCCATTAAGCCAGTTGTTCGAAGTTTTGTTCGATAGCTCAGTTGTTGTCAAATATCCGATATTTTGAACTCAAAAAGCCAAAAACAGGTATGTCAAAAAGACAGATGCTGTCCATCTGCCGAAAAGAAGAATATTCAGTTGCAGAACTTACCGATATCCAAAATGAATTGCGCTGATTCCACGGAGAGGCCGTTGAAACTGCCGGAACCTGTCTTTCACTGCGTGGACATATTTCATCATCAGCCGGATAATATCGATGTGCCTGCCGGAATCCCTGCGCATGAAGAACTTTCTGGCTGTTTTTAATGCTGAAGAAAAGTCAAGTTCATAGAGATACTTGTTGCTGCCATCCCGTTTCTTTTTCCGGTTTTCTTCTGCCGCTTCGTTTGCGATAAAAATGCCGAAATTGTACAGAATCAGGCGGGAATAGATTTCCTGTTTTAGAAATTCCGGCGGTTTTGATCTTAACAACGCGAAACTGCAGGAAATAAAGATGACTGTGTTTTTTCCTGAGAAGCTCATAAAAATGAGGGGTATTTTTACTGGGATTGATGTAGCGGTAAACATCTGACTGGCTTTTCATAATATTTGTGGCTTTATCCGTAAAAAAGCGCTTTATCGTAACATCAAATTCTTCAAGATCATCCGGAAACTCAGATGCATAATAAGAAAGAATGCTTTTTGGGGAAGATGGTGATTTTACACGGAAAACGTAACCCAGGTTTTTGAGCTCACAGTGGAACAGGAGATCATAGGATTTGTAACCGCGGTCTGCAGTTATAATATATTTTTGCGGGTCATCGGGTGTGAAATGATCCAGCATGGAGTGGAGCGCTTCACGCTCATCCGGCTGCTGTCCGGGCTGTATGACGACATCAAGGAAGGCTTTGCTGATAACATCAACAAAACCATTTAAGTGCATGTGGTTGTAACCTTTATAGTCGATAAGCCGGGGCTTATTATAGTCTTCGATAATATCAGAATTGGTAGCATAGACAACGTGGCACCCATCGCAGGCGAGAATACAATGGTCTTTGAATTTGTCCGTAGTGGATAGAAAAGAAGAAGAGAATTCCGAAAAAAGGTATTCAAAAGCAGAGAGGGAAATCTGTCTGCGGCGCTGGCAGAAAGCAGACTGTGAAGGGATAAGGTCAGGGTCCAGGTCAAAGTAATCCATGATCTCATCATTCGTGCTGCCTTTCCCCATGCTTATGATCAGACGCATGGTATCATAAAAAGATAGTTTCCCAAGATGCTGGCGTGTAAAATCGTGGCCAGGATTTTTGGAAAAGAGCCAGTGATGTTCAGCCATGGATAAGATGATAGAATTCAATTTTTCTTTTACATTCGATGGATAATAGTTTATAATAAAAATGTGCTTTCTTAGTTTTATTAGGGAGAAATCAATTCCCTTTATAAAAGAGGAGATTGCACATTTTTTTATTGCTCATGTAATGGAGGTCGGGTCATTTTGTTGGATGATATTATGGATAATGAAAAGTATACAATCGCGCAAAAACTATACGAATTTTATGTGATGAATGACAAGTATCTAGCTGTTCAGATGCCGGATGGACGTTATATTCCAAAAAGAATTACGTGTACACCATTACTCATTTATGACATGCTGAATAAAGGGGCTTCTTTTGGCATGTATCAGCAACAGTATAGAAGATCATGGATCAAGTGGATATGCCTGGATTTTGATTGCAAAGAGGGTGGTCAGCTGGAAGGGTTAGTAGAAAAGTATGTTATTCCAGCTGCGAAACGATTGGAACAGCTTGGAATCCATTATTTGGCAGAGTTTTCAGGACGAAGAGGTGTGCATCTTTGGATTCACACCAAGGGAATGATTACAAAATCCCAAGGGTATAGCATGATCGAAGAATTGACAGGGGCATATCGACTGAAATTATCTGCAGATACAAAGTATGGTTTGGATATTTTCCCGGCAGTTGCTGGAGGGGGAATGAAATTAGGGAAACAGGTAAAACTTCCTTTGTCAGTGCATCGTAAAGGTGGACGCTCTTTTTTTATTCCAGATGTTATTAATGTGAAAGTAGATGATTGGATACATTTGCCTGAACAGTTGGATTTTTGGAAAATACAGGATGATATTTTGGAAACCTATATACCAAATGATTTGGAATATCTTTGGAAATGCCTGAATATATCGCCAGAGAAAGAAGAATCAGACAAGGGGCTTTTATACAAGAAAGAGTATTTGGTTGCAAACAGGGTGTTTTCTTTAGAAGAGATCCGAAGTTGTTGTAAAGAAAGTTCTGTTTTATATGTTATTATGAAACGTGCAGAAGAAGGTAATTTGAAATATTTGGATCGCCTCGTATTAGTTGGATGCTTTCGCAATTTTTCTAATGGTGCATTATTGTGGGATATTTTGAAACAACAGCATAATTTTAAAGAAGATATTACACGACAATATTTAGATAAATTAAAGAACCGGTATTATCCGATTACAATGAGATATTTGTATGATCTGTATGGACAAAAACTGGAAGAAAATATTGATCCGCAGATTACTTTGGCAGAATACATTGCGGATAGATTAGATATTTCGATTGAAAAAATCCAGCAGAAAGAGGTTTTGTCTCAGAAAAAGGTAGAGAAGGATATAAAATATTTTCAAATGATACAAAAAAAAGAACTTCAATATATGAAATATGATGATGAGGTTTTATCGGTAGATGATTATCTGGAATTATCTGGATTGTGTCAATTTGATTTGTTGAGTATTAAAAGACAATTTGAAGCGGTTATAGAAGGGAATATTACGGAGCACGATTTACCTGTCAAATATACTATGTATGAGAGAATGGAGGAAGGGAAGAATGAACCGCGAATATTGGTATCTTTATGTCCGTATGATCGAGTACTTACGACAGCATTAATCTATGAACTTATTGAAAACATGGGACAGAGATTTCATTCGTATAGCTATAACCTGAATTATTTTTATGATGCAGGTTCTGTTTTTATGCCATGGTACGACTCCTGGAAAAGGTTCCAACAAGACGTTGAAAATTATTTGTTCTTAGATTTTTTTAGTGAAAATGGAATTATTAAGCTGGATCTGACAAAGTTTTACGACTCAATTTATATTCATGCGTTGTTTCGGCAGATACAGGAACAGGGAAATCAAACAGAAAATGAAGAAAAGAAAAAACGAATAGATGCAATATTACGTTATCTTGGGAATTACACAGAAAAGTTAATGTTACAGATGAAAGGAAATATTCGAGGTGTGCCACAGGGACCGGCATATGCCAGAGTGTTTGCAGAACTTTTTTTGACGGCGGTGTTGGATTCGTTTTGCAGAAAATATCATTATACTACGGAAACGTGTAGAATCATGCGATATGTGGATGATATGTTCATTGTTTATCGTGGGATAGACGGAAATCAATTATTAAATCGATTTTCAGAATATATTTTTGCCAGAGGATTGGAAATAAATAGGAGTAAGACCTTAATCTATGAATGCATTGGTGATATGTCGGAGAGGGAAAAAGAAAGCCTTTTTGAGAATGGTGCTGCAAATTATGAGATGAAAAGTATTCAGGGAATGGAATTGGAGGATGAGGAATTACAACAAGAAAATATACGTCTGTTTGAGAAGTATCTTCATCGAAAAGGAAGCTGGAGTATTAAAGATGCAAATTTTATTTTGAACAGATATCTGGATCCGATATTTGTGGATGAATATTTAAACAAGTATGCAATAACGCTTGTAAAGCAGAAGGTTGGAAGAGGAAGTATTTACAAGCGGTTATACGAAGAATTGTTTAAAAGAGACGAGTGGCTTGAAAAATTTTTTGCTATGGAACTATATCGTCAGATTCCACAGAATACGGTTAATTTTAAGAATTTTATGAGTGTGTGTTATTTTAGTGTGTCTAGAATTAAAATATTGAATGCTCATATAAAAGATAACTTTGTAGAATGGCTAAATATTATCTCGGAAGGGTGTATGGAGGAGAAAGGAACCGTAGGTGCAATTATTGGACTGATGGGAGGCAAGTATGAACTCAAGCATTGGAATTGATAAACGTTACAAGGAAATGAGAGGATTGGCTTTTCATCGGGTTAGTCAGCAAGAGGTTCTTTCTTTAATCGATGAAATTAATCAAATAGAAGCGTCTTTGCGACAAAGTGAAATCGAAAAGTTATCTGAAATACTTATTATGGAATTACAGTGGTTTCATGATTGGGAAAAAGTAAAAAGGGATACAGATTTTAGCAAAAAAATTTCAGAATGTATTGAGATGATGGCGGTAACAGAATATTCTGCTAAAAATGCGTACAAAGAGTGTTTATATTTCCTTCGTGGATTGAGGGAAAAAGGCGGCGCGGAAAAGACATCTGATATTGTTCAAAGTTATTGGAAATTTCAGGATATATTGCCAACGATAAAAGGTATATTTTTGTTGGAAAATACAGATGGAACTAAAGTGTACCCGGTTTATGAATTGGTAATTGGATTGGCACAGGATTTTAAAAAGGACAATGAACATCTTGTGGAATTGGCGATTGCATTACAGCTTTTTGAAAAAATAAGCAGCTATGTAGAGATTAATGAACAAAAGGCAGTGCGTAAGGCAATTTTAGAAATTGCGCAAGAACATGGAATTGCATTTCTGGAAAAACTTGTTAATAATGGAGAAATTATCTCTTGTCCGCAAGATTATCGATATAATGGGACACTGGTAGTGCAGTGTGAGCGGGATATTATTATCAGAAATATTCATAGAGAGTATTTTGAAGGTCTGGTTGCGGAGGAAGATATTTTATCTGAGGAGCGATTAGCTTGGTATATCGTTGTAAAGCTTGCACCTGATGAAGAAACAATAACGTTGGAAGAAGTGTTTTTGAAGGGAACACAAAATGAAAAGCTCACATTACTCAAATTAATGGAAGAAGAGGCTTCCTATAATTTATTTTCTGCTCCTTATATTGTCAGAAACAGTAAGGATCATAGAGTGCTTAGATTACTTAATCCGGCAGCTTCGCATGATAAGGCAATCGTATGTAATAACACAAAGGAAGAAAATGAAAAGGATGGTTTCCTTAAAATGTTACGTATGGGAATACAAAACCTTAGAGGCTGTTGGCTGTTTAAAGATGACTGCGATGTATTGACAGTTGATTTCTATGCAGCTTTTTATTTAGAAGTAGTAAAGAATCAATGGAAGTTTTGCGTGGATTTGGACAACCATAAAAATCAATTTTATCAGGAATGCCTGATGGACCGCTATTTGACAGAGACCCTTCAGGAGGCTTCTATGGAAGACGCAGGAATGGTTGTGGAGAAGTTATATGCTTTTATAAATCAGTATTTCAATTTTGAGCAGGTTGATGAGCATACGCTAATGAACAGGGATTTATTGGCTTTTCCGTGGATTGGTACAGTGGCAGAACAGATAGGAAAGTTTTATTCTGAGAAACATATAAGATTGCAGCTTTGGGGAGAAAGTGCAACTCAGTGGAAATATACAAAAGCAATCTTTCAATCGAAATCTAAAAAGTGGGAAGTCGATGGACGTCAGGTTCGCAAGTCAGATTTCCTGGATCTGGATTTACAGAAGATAACCGAGCACGGAGGAAACGTTCCACAGAGAGATATTGATGTTTTTGTAAATTCAGAAGATCAATCAATTGTTTATTATGAAGATTTACGGAAAAGCAAAGGCAAGGTTAGATTCTTAGAGGAGCTAGTCGATGAGCAGGTTATGCGATATGATGAGCGTCAACGATATTTTGGGAAAAATATGAAGAGAATGCTTCGGATTTTGGTGGCTAATAGGCTTAAAAAGGAAGTATTTGATTGCTTTCAATGTAGAGATGAAACAAAGGAAATGGTTTGCTTATACAAACTTTGTTGGCATTTTCAGGTTTTTGGAATTACGGAAGAGGTAATAGATTCTTTCTGGAAACTAATGTTAGAGGAACATTATTTAGGAATGGTAGAAGATACAGATGCAATTAATACATATTTTGAAAAAATGCAGCAGCTTGCAGTAGAGGCGGGAACTCTTGTGATTGCAAAAGAAAGTAGTGGTAATGATTCTACATTGCAATATTTGTTTGAGGAATATAAACATAATGAGAATAGTGGTCGATGTGTTCTAAGCCTGGCTTTTGATTCAGGTAAAGTGAATAAGGAACTGAAAAAAGCCGGAAATCAAATTTTGTGGCGAGGCAGTCCACTAAAAAAAATTGTTTTCATGGTCGATAATCTGATGCATGGTTCTAGCTTGGAAAGTTTGTTAAAGTACCATATCAGGGGAATGAATAATGATCGAAGAGACTATTTGAATCTTGAAATTCCTGTGAGTCAAATGTTGCAGGAATTTCCGGATTTAGAGATAGAAGTTCATGTTATGTTTGGATTTAAGGATTGTGTTGAAAAAATTCAGCAAGCGTATTCGGTAAACATCGTGATTCATAATGAGATTTCTTCTGATTTTTGTTCGGATAAAACCACCAATGATTTAGTGGAAAAATTATATGGCGAAAGTAAACCAGAAGGGATTTGTTGTGTGTTTCGTTATAACAATCAACCTTTTAAGATGGTATTTCCAGATTATGTTTGTGAGTGTAATAAGAGGACAGGATTGTTTTATCGACACAATGAGGAAAAGTAATCTTGCCTTTTATATGCTATAGTAGACAAATTGATATAATTGACAAAGAAGGCTGAAATTGATACATTGATTATGGACATTCGGGAGTGTATTAGCAAATGTGAACCTTTAGTTGGTTTTCGCAGTCTCAACAATACTGTAGATTATTGGGGAAGTTTACCTCGGAAAGTAGGCGATAGTGATGGCAATGAAAAAATTACCTCTTGGTATAGAAAATTTTGAAGAAATCAGGACAGAAGATTTCTATTACATTGACAAATCCATGCTTATTGCAGATCTGCTTAACGGATGGGGAAAAGTCAATCTGTTCACACGTCCACGCAGATTTGGAAAAACCCTGAATATGAGTATGTTAAAGTCCTTTTTTGAGATTGGAACTAATCCGCAGCTTTTTGATGGACTTGCCATTTCAAAAGAGACGAAGCTTTGTGAAGCGTATATGGGGAAGTTCCCAGTTTTGTTTATAAGCCTAAAGGGAGTAGAGGGACTGACATATCAAGATGCAGAGCGCGGTTTAGCTAATATTATTATTAAAGAAGCCAAGCGATTTCGTTTTTTGAAGGATAGTACCATTTTATCGGAAGACGAGAAGGAAGATTGCAAAGACCTGATTAATGGTAGCTTTGAAAAGTATGGTTTGCAACAGGCTTTGCTTACATTAACCAATCTTCTATGCAGCTATTATGGAAGGAAGGTCATCCTTTTAATCGATGAATATGACGTTCCACTGGACAAAGCCTTTCAGAATGGATACTACAGGGAGATGCTGGATTTGGTTCGCTCAATGTTTCATGCAGCACTGAAAACCAATGACAGTCTTTATTTCGCTGTGATGACCGGATGCCTTCGTGTGTCAAAGGAGAGCATTTTCACAGGCTTAAACAATTTGAAGGTGCATTCCATATCCGATGAACAGTTCGATGAATACTTTGGATTTACCCATGGAGAAGTAGAGACACTTCTAAAAGAATATGGGATTGAATCACATCAGGCAGAGTTTAAAGAATGGTACGATGGATATCGTTTTGGTGAGCAGGATGTATACTGCCCTTGGGATGTACTCAACTATGCTTACGACCTGATAAATTCTACGAAAGCACAGCCAAAAGCATATTGGCTTAATACCAGTGGCAACGACAAAATTCGCAGACTGATTGAAAAATCGAACACTGTGGCAGCGCAGATGGAAATTGAGAACCTCATTGACGGTCAGACGATTCACAAGGAGATTAACGATCAACTCACACATGCAGAAATTGATCAGGACATTCAAAATTTGTGGAGTCTGCTTTATATGACGGGGTATCTCACAATGGTAGGTATTCCGAATGGAAATTGCTATGAATTGACAATTCCCAATAAAGAAGTGCGTCAGATATTTATACAGCAGGTCATGAAATGGTTTCATGAAAACCTCTCATTGGATGCAGCTTTGACTGAGCTTTATACGGCTTTTGAAGCAGGCGATGCCGCGAAAATTGAGCAGATTTTAAACCAGAAGCTGCTTGATGCGATAAGTTATCACGATGATCATGAATCCTTCTATCACGGATTCTTAATGGCATTATTGTCTTCCTGTGAGACATGGTATGCTACCTCAAACCTAGAATCTGGAAAAGGGAGAAGCGATATTCTGGTGGAGCGAAAAGACCGAAAGTCAGGCTTTATTGTGGAGGTAAAACACACGGCAGATGAGAGGAAGCTGGACGAAAAGTCAGAGGAAGCTGTGCAGCAGATTATTGACAAAAAGTATGTAGCACCATTGAAACGTTATAAAGTCCAGAACATCTGGCTGTATGGAATTGCATTCTGTGACAAGGAGTGCCGTGTCCTTGCCAAACGCTGTGAATAATATCAAGACATGACAAATAGCTGACAAAATCCCGCACGGTGGTTTGTTTTCCTGGAACCTGCGCCATTATAATGAAAAACACTATAGATTATTTGACAAAATGCGAATTGTCAATTTGATGAAATAGTATTGTGCTGGAAAATGAGAAGGCGTATGATAAAAATATAAGACATGTTTAAAGCGGAGGAAAAGATAAGGAGGCAATTGATGAAAACAATCAAAAAAACAATTCTAAGTTTTACACTTGTATTTTTTATGATGATTTTGCCAGTCGGTGACAGTGCCGGCATGGTAACGGCACAGGCACAGACAATGGTCTATGTGACGCCAACCGGCAGTAAATACCATACCCACAAATGCGGGCGGGGAAATTTTTATCAGACGACACTTTCCAATGCATTGGCACGCGGTCTGACACCGTGCAAGAAGTGTTTTGGCTCATCGGGCGGATATTCGCAGACGCGGAAATCTTCCACGACAACCACGAAGAAGACAACGAAGAAAAAGAACACCAGACCGAAGATAAGTCCGCTGTCGATCAGCAGTACAAAGATTGTGCTTGTAAAAGGACAGAGCAGGAAACTTACGGTAAAGGGTGGTGCAGGAATCGTTTCCTGGGGCAGCAGTAATACAGCGGTGGCTGGTGTCTCCGCCGGAAAAGTGGTCGCAAAAGGAAAAGGCAAAGCAACCATTACGGTAAAGAAGGGAACGCAGAAGAAATCCTGTCAGGTGACAGTAGAAACGCCGGAACTGAATAAGACAGCAGTGGAGATGGACGTGGAAGATACGGTTTCTCTGGATCTGAAGGGATGCAGTCATGACGTGGAATGGACATCTTCTGATGACGATATATGCGAGGTAGAGGATGGCATACTGATACCATATAGCAGCGGTACGGTTACAGTCAAAGCAAAAGTACATGGTATGGTGTGGAAATGCAAGGTTGTTATCACAGACAGCACAGAGGATGACTGGAACGATGATTTGGATGATGATTCGGAAAATGCCGATGACGGATATATGGATGACGAAGTGGACGCTGCTGCATAAACCAGTTGACAGATTCCTTTCGGAAGTATAATTATAAAAAACAAAGGGCGATGTTGTTCAGACACTGCCCTTTTTTTATTCTGGGGAACTTACAATAACAAGATATCTTGATGGACAATTACCTTCAGTTAAATATGTCGTTGTGATTCCAAAGGTATATTGGTATAATAAAGGTACTATAAGAAAGAGAATGTAAAAATGAAGAAAAGAATAATAACCTACCGCCAGAAAATAGATTCACTCTTAGCCAATGCGGACAATATCTCTCCGGAACAATGGAACGCAATTCTGCAGGAACACCTGACACAGATTGTTTTTTTCCAACATGAGAGGCTGGTACATCTGATCGTGACAGTTACATTTGCGATTCTGACAATGATTTCAATTGTGGCGGCGCTTATGATCTGCAATCCGTTGTTGTATGCGTTGACGTTATTGTTTCTGGTGTTGTTGCTTCCGTATATTATGCACTACTATACGCTGGAGAATGAGGTGCAGAAGATGTATGTGCAGTATGATAGAATCTTGGAGCATTTATGAAAAATTGAGGGACTTAAAAAATATATAAAGATGATTTGAAGCAACAGAGAGAAGAATGGTTAAAGGAAAATAAAATATTATGTAAAGTGGCACAGTAATTTAAACAGAAAAAGAAAAGTGTGCAAATAATTTTTGTTAACACTGCAGGAGGTACCTTATGTCAACCACAAACCATATTAAAACAGAAGCCCATCTTACCACCTTCGAAGCCATCAGCATGATTGTGGGAAACAGTATCGGTACCGGCATTATCGCCGCGCCGTATCTTGCCACGAAGAACAGCATGTTAGACGTGGTATGGATGGTGCTTATCGCGTATTGCGTAAATGTAATTTTACATTTGATTATTGCCGAATTGTCCTATAACAACGGCGGAGCACAAATTTTTGTGAACTGGTTCGGTATGCCTTTTGCGGCGGTTCCATGCATTTTATTTGCAATATTCGGTGTGAACAGTTTTATCGTTTTAACCAGAATTATGAGCGGTGTTGTCGTTCTTGTAAGTATTATGCTTGTGTTTACATATGGTAAGTCGAGGAAAAAGGCGGGCAGCAGTCCTATCTGCGGTGTGATCGGCACAGTGCCTTTTCAGGTGCTGATGGTGATTTCTACGGTTCTTTCTGCAATCGGCGCATTGATTCCACTTAGTTAAATGCATAGAATAGGAGCAGTTTATGTATACTTCGGATGATTTTCAGATTCGGGACGAAGAAACATTTACCCTTCGTATTCCGAGTGACAGAGATTACAAGATTTTACAACTGACGGATCTGCATCTGGGATTTGGCATCTTTTCCGGGAAGAAGGATCGGCTGGCGCTCGCAGCAGTGACGGAGCTGATCCGGAGGACAAAGCCGGATCTATTAGTGCTGACGGGAGATTCGGTGTTTCCGTTTTTCCCGAAAAGCGGAACGATGAATAATAGAAAGCAGGCGCAGAAGCTGTTGGAATTTCTGGATAGTTTTCAGATCCCGTATACACTTGTATTTGGGAATCATGATTGTGAGATGGGGTCTACCTGCAATAAGGAGCAGCTTTCGGACATTTTTGCCACGGGCAAATACGCGATCTTTACCAAAGGCAGATATGAACGAAGCGAGGCTCCTATTTCCGGCGTGGGGAATTTTGTGCTGGATCTGGTAGATCGAGAGGGGAAACTTCTCCTGCCACTGGTCCTGCTGGATTCTAATATGTATGGAGAAGGCTGGTTTTACGGCGGCTTTGATTGCATTCATGAGGATCAGACAGTGTGGTGCATGGAGAAGCTGAATGAGAGAAAAGTGCCTGCAATGGCCTTTTTTCATATGCCGCCGGCGGAGTTCAAAGAAGCTTATGAGAAGATGAAGCTGGGAGACCACAGTGTCGTTTATGAGCATGGAAGCATCGGAGAGAAAGATGAGTATTTCGGAATATCCAATCGGCAGCCGCATTTCTTTGAAGCGGCGGTGCAGAATGGTTGGCTGAAATGGATGTTCTGCGGGCATGATCATCTGAATACGCTGTCTTTGACTTATCAGGGAATTCGGATGTCGTACGGAATGTCTATCGATTATCTGGGGTATTCCGGGATTGCAAAGCAGTATGTGCAGCGTGGTGCAACGCTTATTACGAGAAAGCCGGACGGAGAGGTGGTAATCTCTATGGTACCATTGACGACAGTTGTTTCCATGAGAGTACGGGGAAAAATAAGTAGGAAAAATGCTATAAAATAAATCATAGATGAGATATAAAAAGAAATCCAATATGATGTTGAAATGTGGGGGGCTGCCTTTTTATTTGCTAAATATTAGTTAAAAATAATAAACATAAAAAACGCGAATTGTCAATTTCGGAAAATTTTGTTGTTATATAAAATGGGAGAGAGTATTATGAAAATATATAGAAAATATTGGAGTAAAAACAGGGAGAAACAACAATGTTTTATATTGCTATATGCGATGATGAGGATTATTTTTGTAGAAAAGAGAAAAAAATAATTGAAAAATATATGATGCAGCGCGAATGTAAAGTTAAGATTGAATTGTTTTCATCGGGGGAAGAATTGTTACAGAATAAAAACAGTGTACTTAAGTATGGCATTATATTTCTTGATATTAGTATGGAAAAACTTAATGGGATGGAAACAGCGAAATATATAAGAACGATTACGAGAGAAGCGTATATAGTGTTTGTTACGGCATATATTAATTACGCTTTAGAGGGATACAGAGTAGATGCTATAAGATATTTGTTAAAAGACAACGAAAATTTTGAAGATTCGCTTGTTGAATGCCTAGACACTATTTTTTATAAGATGAGGTATAAAATAGATAAGAAATGGTTTGATTTTCAAGAGACCAGCTATGAAAAGTCAACCATAAATTAGCAAAAAAATTCTTTTTCATATCGGTGGTAAAAAAGGGTAACTTTAATAGAGCTCCCTTAGGGT
>ERZ779649.124-NODE-124-length-68375-cov-4.458416_pt1 | contig 68375 bp, 74 predicted proteins | sample MGYA00511882_ERZ779649 | MGnify/ENA primary metagenome ERZ779649 (study PRJEB29588, sample SAMEA2157793) | human gut metagenome | biome: human gut; feature: human-associated habitat; material: faeces | place: Denmark | collected 2008/2010 ... | reverse complement strand
GATAATCGTGAGGTCAAAAGTTCGATCCTTTTTGTCCCGACCAGTCCCATTCGCCACAGGAATGGTATTTTGACCGAATGCCGATGACAAGGCGGGAGATACGGCTGTGGCACATATCTTTCTCTATGAACTGCAAGACTTCCCCTTCCACGCGCCGATAAGATTCGCCGTCTGGAATATGCAGGGATTGGGGAACGTGGTCGGGCAGCGCCTACGCCCGAACCGGTACACCTTGACAATTTCATATGGGGCCGTAATGGGTTCGACGGGGTTCTGAGAGAGTAAGACTCGCAGGTAGAAGACCGCCTCAAGGCTTAAACAAAAATGAAATGACAACGATACGACTGTTGTAATGATCCATCCCGCTTTTTCCGCTGCTCTTGCAGCAAAGGGAATTGCCGCCTGATGACGGCTGGATTCCAAAACGATGTACCCACTGACCGGGTAAACATCTGAGGTCGAAGATTCGGTCAGAGTATTGCAGTTTTCCTTGTCACTGTGAAAAGAAACAAGGTGGTGGAGGTGCATCTAACCGGTGTGCCCTGGGCGCGGAGTGACAACTGCTGATCCGCCCGTCTCAGTTTGAGGCGAATTGATAAAGTGTTGTCTATTGCGTAAGACTGTTTTATTCATGTAGGGATTTCGGACAGGGGTTCGATTCCCCTCGGCTCCACCATATATAGAGGATGTAGTGATAACGGTAGCACGCCTGCCCAGGGAGCAGGAAGAACGGTTCGAGTCCGGCATCTTCTACCATTTTTGGGGCACGTACAGCAACTTTCAAAAACTTTTTATGGGAAAAAGAACAACCGTGTTCCGTATTTTGAGACGCTAACAGCAATTTTGAAAACAATTCTATTTGAAATAGAAAAATCATCGCCTTTAACTAAGCATATGCCGAACAAATGTGGTGTCGTTAAGAATGCGTCTCGTAGATCTATATTGGCCCGTAGCTCAGATGGTAGAGCGTCTGACTGTTAATCAGATGGTCGCAGGTTCGAGTCCTGCCCCCGCAACCATGTTTATTATCTTCATTCATATAGATTGCTGATATAGCTCAGTCGGTAGAGCGTATCCTTGGTAAGGATAAGGTCACCAGTTCAATCCTGGTTATCAGCTCCATGGCGGCTTAGCTCAGTTGGCTAGAGCAAGCGGTTCATACCCGCTGTGTCCGGAGTTCAAATCTCTGAGCCGCCACCAGCGTAGAAGATCCTCTGTGTCAGGGGATTTTTTATTTGTTTTTTTATGATGTATTTTAAGGGAGCTTTGTTTAAAAAGAAACATTTCTTGGGGAATCTTTATGGGAATAAGGATACCTTTCGGCGCTTCCTTGTTTCCTGTCGTTTTTATATGTATAATAGGAAAAGCGAAAAATCTTTTTTTATTGAAGGAGAGAAGATATGGCAAAAGCACATTATGAAAGAACCAAACCGCATGTAAACATCGGTACCATCGGACACGTCGATCACGGTAAAACCACCCTGACCGCGGCCATCACCAAAGTACTGGCTGAAGAAGGCAATGCAAACTTCCTGGACTACGCGTCCATCGATAAAGCGCCGGAAGAAAGAGCGCGCGGTATCACCATCAATACATCTACTGTAGAATATGAAACCGCAACCCGCCATTACGCACACGTAGACTGCCCCGGGCACGCCGACTATGTAAAGAACATGATCACCGGCGCGGCACAGATGGACGGCGCAATCCTGGTCGTATCCGCGGCAGACGGCCCGATGCCCCAGACCCGTGAACACATCCTTCTTGCCAAGCAGGTAGGCGTACCGGCCATCGTCGTATTCCTGAACAAAGCAGACCAGGTAGACGATCCGGAACTGATCGACCTCGTAGAAATGGAAATCCGCGACCTGCTGTCCTCCTATGACTTCCCCGGCGATGAAGTGCCGATCATCGTAGGATCCGCACTGGGAGCGCTGAACGGGAACGCGGAAGACGAACAGAAAATCCGTGACCTGATGAAAGCCGTAGACGAATACGTACCGACACCGCAGCGTGACACCGACAAACCGTTCCTGATGCCTGTAGAAGACGTATTCACCATCACCGGACGCGGCACCGTAGCGACAGGCAGAGTAGAACGCGGCACCGTCAAAGTAGGGGACGCTGCAGAAATCGTAGGACTGCAGGACGAACCGACCCAGACCGTAATCACCGGCGTAGAAATGTTCAGGAAGACCCTTGACCAGGCCATGGCAGGGGACAACATCGGAGCCCTGCTCCGCGGGATCGACCGTACGGACATCGAAAGAGGACAAGTACTGGCAAAACCGGGAACCGTACACCCGCATACAGAATTCACGGCGCAGGTATACGTCCTGACCAAAGACGAAGGCGGCCGCCATACGCCGTTCTTCAATGGATACCGTCCGCAGTTCTTCTTCAGAACGACAGACGTAACAGGCGACATCAACCTGCCGGAAGGCGTAGAAATGTGCATGCCGGGGGACAACATTGAAATGAGTGTAAAACTCATCACCCCGATTGCCATGGAAGAAGGTCAGCGCTTCGCAATCCGTGAAGGCGGTAGAACCGTAGGCGCAGGCGTTGTTGCCAAGATTACAAAATAATCTGCTTAATCAGTGCATAGCATAAATATGAAAAGAATCTCGCTTTGGAAACAGAGTGAGATTCTTTTTTTGCGTACCGTTTTATTTATTGGAGAATGAATATAATATATCACGGCTTATATTATGATATAATTAGCGAGGATAAAATGTTTTTTGATTAAGATTGAAATATAAACAGTTTAAATAATATTGGAGAGAATAATGGTGAAATGGCTGCCGGTTATAGCGGCGGGTTTGATTTTTCTTTCAGGCTGCGCGCCGGTTGTGAAAGAAAATGGGAAAACAATGCCCCGTATCGACGGAGAAGCGAAAATAGAATGGAACAGGGAAAAATATCCTCTTGCTGTGGAGATACTGAACTCTCATGGGGAGAAAGAGCGGCAGGTGTTCTATTCTCCGCCAAAGAGAGTGGCGGCGGTCTGGCAGAACTCCATAGAAACACTGCTAGCTCTTGGGGTAGGGGATCGTATCATTGCGGGAATGGGCGTCCCTGACAGGAAGTATATCCGTGAGGAGTATCAGGCAGGTTATGAAGCGATTCCTTATAAAAGCCTGGAAAACCTTGATCCGGAAACAATCATGATGATGAGGCCTGACTTCATTGCAGGCTGGAGTTCCACCTTTACCGACAAGGTTCTCCGCAGTACGGAATTTTGGAATGAACGCGGCGTGCATACCTATATTTCCCAAAACTCCGATCCGGCAAACAGGAACCGCACCATTGAAAATGAGTATGCCGATATTTTAAATCTGGGGAAAATATTTGACAGGGAAGAAAAAGCGGAAAGCCTTGTCAAAGAAATGAAAGATGAAATCTCCCGCACCGCCGGGCAGGCAACTCTTACAGGAAAACATCCCCGCGGACTTATTATCGAATTTATGGGATCGGATATCAGTGTCTACGGGGAGGAAACCCTTGCAGGCGATATCCTCAGAAGAATGAACGGCGAACTGCTTGCATCCGGACAGCAGCAAATCAGCAAGGAACAAATCATAGAAATGGATCCGGATGCCATATTCGTCATCCTTATCGAAGGGGATTATGATCATCCAAAGCAGAAACTGGATATGCTCTATCATGAACAAGCGCTCCGGGATGTACGTTGTATTCGTGAGAAACGGGTTTATCCGCTGCCCCTGTATTCTGTCTACTCATCGGGGATAAGGACTCTTGATGGCATACGATATATAGGAAAAGGTTTGTATCCCGATTTATATAAGGAGCAATAAATGAAATTTTTAAAAACACTGGGGTTTACCATGATTCTTATTGCGCTTGCTTTCCTCCTCGCGGCAGCGCTCTTTTGGGGGCTCAGCATCGGCACGGTTAAACTGCCGCTTGATCAGATCTACAATTCTGTTTTGGAGCAGCTTATGGGGGATCTGCCCATTGAGGCTGTGGGCCGTGGGCCGGTTCATGATATTGTATGGCTTCTCCGTCTGCCCCGCCTTGTCCTTGCAGCGCTTATTGGCTGCGGACTCGCTGTCTGCGGCGTCATTATGCAGGCTATCGTAAAAAACCCTCTGGCGGACCCCTACATTTTAGGCATATCCTCCGGCGCGTCCCTTGGAGCCACCTCTGCCATCCTTTTGGGGATCGGGGCGTCTCTGGGACCGAACTTCGTGGGAATCAGTGCATTTATCGGCGCTTTTGTTCTGTCACTGGCAGTCCTCTTCATATCCAACCTTGGGGGGCGGTCAAATTCCATGAAACTCCTCCTGGCAGGCATGGCACTCTCGGCGGTATGCAGCGCTTTTTCCAGCTTCATCGTGTACTTTGCCAATAATAAGGAAGGCATGCAGAGCATTGCTTACTGGCTGATGGGAAGTCTGGCGGGGGCGAAATGGAACGAACTTGCCGTCATCGCGCCAGTAATCATTGTGTCCGTCCTTTTTTTCTGGACACAGAGCCGTGTGCTGAACCTTATGCTCCTCGGCGATGAAACGGCAATCACGATGGGGACGGATCTCCACCTTTACCGCCAGTGGTATCTTCTCATCAGCTCCCTCATTGTGGGATTCGCCGTTTACGCGGCGGGGATGATCGGTTTCGTCGGACTTATTATTCCCCACGTCATGCGTATGTTCCTGGGACCTGACCACAAGAAACTCATTCCTGCCAGCGCCCTTGTAGGGGCTATATTTCTTGTCATATGCGACGGTTTCTGCCGTATCATCATCCCCCATACGGAACTGCCCATCGGCATCCTGATTTCCATGATCGGCGCGCCGTGCTTTATTTATCTCATGATTAAACGAACCTATGGATTCGGAGGGAATGACTGATGGAAATACTTGCGGAAGCAGTCCGGTTTTTTGCCGGCGGCAGACAGATACTCCAGGGGATTGACCTGGAATTGCGGCCAAAGGAATTTTTAGGTATTATCGGGCCGAACGGCAGCGGGAAGAGCACCTTCCTGAAATGCGTCTACCGCGTGCAGAAACCGACAACGGGAAAAATTTATTTCAATGGAAAAAAATTAGATGAATTTTCTTATCGTGAATCAGCGCTGAAACTGGCCGTCGTGGCGCAGCACAATTTTTACAATTTTGATTTCTCCGTCTTGGACGTGGTCCTCATGGGACGCTCACCCCATAAGAAAATGATGGAGCGGGACAATGCGGAAGACTATAAAATTGCGCGGGACGCTTTGCGTGTCGTAGGACTGGAAGAATTCGGCGAAAGAAATTTTTCCACTCTTTCCGGAGGGGAACAGCAGCGTGTCATACTTGCCAGAGCGCTCACACAGCAGACAGAATGCCTTGTTCTTGACGAACCGACAAACCATCTGGATATCAAGTACCAGCTTGAAATCATGGATATCGTGAAAGGTTTGGGTGTGACAGTCATAGCCGCCGTTCACGATCTGAACATCGCCGCCATGTACTGTGACCGCCTCATTGCCATCAGCGGGGGAAAAGTAGCAGGTATCGGTACTCCCAGGGAACTTCTGACGGCAGAATTTATCAAAAAGCTGTATGGCGTGGACAGCCGTGTAGATATAGAAGAATCTACGGGCCGGATGAATATTGTATACCTTCCGCGCCATTGGAAAAAGGAAACGCCGCAGGTTTCAACTTAATAAAATCAGAATAAAGTGAAACTCCGGCAATTACGTTTTCAGCAGCGTGTATTGCCGGAGTTTTTTGCTGCGAGTTTGGATAGTGTGTTTTTGCCGGATGGTGAGCAACATGTTCATAAACCTTAATTTATGACAAAGAAACAAAAAAGCTTTATTCTGCCACTTATGGGAATAAAGCTTTTTCAATGAAATCGAGATTATCCGGATCATGCTGATGATTTTTGCGGTGAAGTTTGAAAAGTGGATCTTCGGTATTTTTTCTCTTCATGATGGCAGATCCTTCACGTTCGCTACGGATGACGATTAACGTTTCTCTAATTATGAAACCTTAACGTCTTATACAAGGATGATGGAGTCGGCTGTCAGAAGAAGCTGCTGGCGCACGTAGTGCGATTGAGGATACTCGCTTGTCGTAATGGCTTAAATCGTAAAAGAATAGTTAGCTTGCAGCTGACAGCTCACAGCTAACGGCTTTTATCTTCTTACCACTTTCCTCATCACGGGTATAGATCCTTCACATTCGTTCAGGATGACGCCTTGCCGTCCCTCATCATTCTGAATGGGGACAAGAATACCTTGTAAGAAGGGCGGTAAATGAAACAATGACAATGAGTGAAGAATCTATTCCCCTGATGACATCTTACCGTTCTCCTCACAACGGCAGGAGATCCTTCGCTATGACGTCTGATGTTCCTCGTTATTCAGCTCAAGTTTATAATGCTGTTTTAAGGAGAAATAGAATATCTTTTACGATAGGACAGATCATACTGTTTTTGATGTTACAGTTCGAAGCCGTCAGAAGCGTCGCCAGGTTTGGAGAGGCGCCGTGCGATATCTTCATAATTGTCTTTCAAATGGAAGATGATGAGGTTGAGAGAGGTGCGGATTACTTCCGGATCGAAACTTTCCGGCCTTGTGGTGACGCAGATATCCAGGAATGTGTTGTCATCTTCGGCAATGCTGTACTTGAAAATGGAATGGGCGGCGTTCAGCTGCTCCAGGAAACGGATGAAAGTTTTACGGGCGGGGCCTGCAGGCGCGACACCCAGATGGATGCGGAGCAGGGTATACATGCTGTTGTCCGTGATGACGGCAGCTACAAGGCGGTGGCTGCCCGCCGGAATGGCGGTGATGAAAGCCACGGAATCCTTTTCATCATGGGTATCTCTGCGCTGGAAGAAATTCAGGTCATTGTCTTTCATGTATTTTTCGAAGATGCCGGCTTTTACGTTTTTGCCGGGATTGAAATTAATTACTTTTGCCATGGCGCCTCCTGTGCGGGATTTCATATTTCATTCATTATACTATGGGTGCACATAAAAATGAAAAAATATATTATTTCTTTAATAAGGGAACAAATCCTTTCCGTCCCATGGTATAATAACAAAAGCGACTATGGTACGGCAATTTTTATATTTTATGTAATAAATGAAATGTACGGCTACAATTGAATAGGAGGTTAATCTTGGCAAAATCCAGATTACAGATCATTCCCTTGGGAGGCCTGGGGGAAGTCGGGAAGAACATGACTGTATTCCGTTACGGCGACGAAATTATCGTAATAGATGCAGGAATGGCTTTTCCTGATGAAACAATGCCGGGGGTGGATATCGTTATCCCCGACTTCAGTTACCTGATTGAAAACAGGGACAAGATCAAGGCCATTCTCATTACTCACGGACACGAAGACCATATTGGTTCGCTGGCTTATTTACTGCGTGATGTTTCCGCTCCGGTCTATGCGACGCGGCTGACCTGCGGCCTGATTGAAGGCAAGCTGAAGGAACAGAAAATCGGAAAGTACAATTTGAATGTAGTAAAGACAGGCGATGAATTCAGACGCGGTTCTTTCAGGTTCGGTTTCTTCCATGTATGTCATTCCATTCCGGATTCCTGCGGTGTTTATGTCCGTACGCCGGTAGGAACTGTGGTGCATACAGGTGATTTTAAATTTGATCATTCCCCTGTGGACGGAGAACAGACGGATATGCACAAGCTCGCCGAGCTTGGCCGCAACGGTGTGCTTGTCCTCTGCGCCGATTCCACGAATGCCCAGAATCCGGGATATACTTTGTCGGAAGCAGTGGTTTCCAAGTCGCTTAGAGATGCTTTCCACGAAGTCAGGGGACGTATCATTCTTGCCACATTCGCGTCCAATGTGTCCCGCGTACAGATGGCGATTGATGCGGCTGTTGAAAATAAAAGAAAAGTTTGTGTCTTCGGCCGCTCCATGGTCAATGTAGTGGGTATCGCGCTTGAAATGGGCTACCTTAAGGCTCCGGAGGGCACATTTATTGAACCGGAGGAGCTCAGTCATTATCGCGATGACAGAATCTGCATCCTCACGACGGGAAGCCAGGGCGAACCTATGGCAGGACTGTCCCGTATGGCGGACGGAAGCCACCGGCAGGTGCAGATTCATGCCGGGGATACGGTCATTATTTCCGCATCGCCGATTCCGGGAAATGAAACGAGCGTCGGCAGGACGATTGATAATCTTATGCGATTGGGGGCGAAGGTAATTACGTCCCGGACGAGCCGCGTCCATGTGTCAGGCCACGGTTCCCAGGAGGATTTGAAAACGATGCTCTCTCTTGTCCGTCCGAAGTTTTTTGTGCCGGTTCACGGAGAATACAGAATGCTCCGCTCTCATGCGGAATTGGCGGAAAGTTTGGGCGTGCCGAAGCAGAATATTCTTATCGGTGACAACGGGACCGTTTTCGAATTTACGAACCGCAGCGGCAAGATCAATGGCAAGGTGCAGTCCGGCGCTGTCTTTGTAGACGGCCTCGGGGTAGGCGATGTGGGAAATATCGTTATCCGCGACCGCCAGCAGCTGGCGCAGGACGGTGTGTTCATCGTGGTTATCGCTCTTGAAAAGGGGAGCAACCAGGTCGCGGCAGGTCCCGATATCGTATCACGGGGATTCGTTTATGTCCGTGATAGCGAGGAGCTTATGTCCGGCGCAAGAAGCCGTATCGAAAATGTGCTGGAACGGTGCAACACGGGGAATGTGACGGAATGGAACGCTATCAAGACGCAGATCCGCGATGCCCTGGGCAGGTATTTCTTTGAAAAGACGAAGCGCAGGCCGATGATTCTTCCTATCATCCAAGAAGTCAGATAAGCCTCGCGCGGACATAATGAACTGTGATTTCTTTTATGGGGTCGCAGTTTTTTATTGGCCGCGTTTATTGTTTCTGTATGGTAAAATATAGAATAATACTGAACATATTTGACAGGACAGGAGTAGTTATGGACGAATACAGAGCAGGAGAAACAAACGCCGTCGTTTTGGCGGGAATGTGTACCGCCCTGGCGGTGGTGCTTTCCGTCATCGGATTTTACATGCCCCTGATTTCCCTGGTGGTGTTTTTGCTGATCCCTCTTCCTATCGCGTACCTGGGAATGAAGGAGGGGACTTCGTGGTCGATTATTGTCACGGCAGGCATCATGATTTTGGATTCCGTCTTTTTCGGATTCATTTCCGCCGCTTTCCTTTGCGCCATCTTCGGCGTGCTTGGCGTGATACTGGGGATTTGTTACAGAAATAAGGTTTCTGCGACAGTGACGCTTGCCGCGGGAGCGGTCGTAGTGCTTGCCGCTTTGATCGGGCAGGCATTTGCGGCGATGTATATTTTGAATGTGCCGCCCATGATTTTTGGTGGGGAAGCGATGGACAGCATGGAGCAGCAGATGATGGGGCAGATGGCGCAACTTTATTCCGGCGAACTGCTCACGCAGGCGCAGGAGAATGTAAAGCAGATGATGGATTCTATAAGAAAATCCATCCCTGCCGCTACGTTGGGCGCCGCATTTTTCTATACCTGGGCGTCTATGACGCTGGGGAAAAAGATTTTTACCCGTCTCGGCATAAAGGATATCCCCGGAATGCCTTCTTTGGAACGATGGGAACTGCCCCGTTTCTTTCTGGGACTTTATGTTCTGGCATTTGCCATGCAGTACATCACGAATGGAAATGCAACGCTCGAAATGATCCAGTACAATTTGGGACTTGCCTGTGTTCTCGTTTTCTGGCTTCAGGGGCTGGCGGCGCTTTGGTGGATGCCCAGAAAATATCCCTTTGTGAGGCCGCTCCGCTGGATCATCGCAATTCTTTCCGTTATCATCGGAATGGTGCAGATGATCGTCGTTCTCCTGGGGTTGTCCGATATGGTGCTTCAATACAGGAAGAAGAGAAATTACGAATAGCAGCCTGTTTGCAATAAGAACTGCCATAGGGTACGATTACATATAAAGCATCGGTTTCCGGAACCGGGTTGCGTTGGATGAAAAGAATGAAAGGAGCACTATGCTCAGCAATATTTGGGTATATAAGAAAACTTCAAAAGTCATGATAAGCCTCCTTTTGGCGGCGGTCCTGGTGCTTGCCACACAGAACTGGCTCCTCGGGCTTTTAATGTTTATCGTGACCGCGGCGGCTGTCGTCTGGGTGAAACGCTCCGACCTTATGCAGGAGCGGCTTCTCATGCGGTATCTTGATGATTTATCATCAGGTGTTTCAGTCGGTACGGTCTATGCGGTGCGGAATCTTCCGCTGGGAATTGCCGTTGTGGACGAGAAGAAAAAGCTCGTCTGGGCAAACGGCGTATTTCGTTCATGGATTGCCGGTACGGAAGAGGGAACGCCTCTCCGGGATATTATCCAGGGACAGAAAGTAGCCAAGCTCTGGGGGAAGGCGGGGTGGTTTGACTGCCATGCGGGAGGAACGTTTTTCCGTGTATTCCATAAATGGGTTCCTTCTGATGAGCCGGACGGAGCATCTTTCATGGTGCTTTACTTCATGGACAGGAGCGATGTGGAGAAATCTTTGAAAGAGTCGGAAGAGGCACGCCCTGTCTTTTGTCTGATCCGCATAGATAATATACAGGAAGTGACGGCGGAGATGAGTGATGTGGAGCGGTCCGCCCTGCTCTCTGATGTGACGGAGAAAGTGCTTGCTACGTTCAACAGCCATGACGGATTTATCAAGCAGTACAATGCGTCTGATTTTGTGGCCTGTATTTCGTCAAAGGCCCTGCAGGATATGATGGATTCTAATTTTGAAATACTTGACCGGGTGCGGGAAATCCATACGGTGAACCGTATTCCCGTGACCTTGTCCATCGGCATCGTAAAAAGTGACGAATCTTTTAACCGCCAGTATGAAGAAGCCCAGGTGGCGCTTGATCTGGCTCTTGGCCGCGGCGGGGATCAGGCCATCGTCCGTCTCGGGAAAGATGTAAAAGCCTTTGGCGGCAAAGCGCCTGCTTCAGTGAGCAGTACCCGTGTCCGTGTCCGTGTGGTGGCGCAGGCGCTCCGTGAGATCATTAACGAAGCGGATATGGTTCTCATTATGGGGCACGCCCATGAAGATTTTGACGCGCTTGGGGCCGCGGTAGGTGTTTCCCACCTGGCGAGAGTGTCCAAGGTGGAAGCGCACATCGTCATTTCCAAACAGGATGATACGTCCAGGAAAATGATCCAGGCCATACAATCCAGCGATCTGGCGGAAGGACTTCTGATTGATGAGGGCAAGGCAAAAAGCCTCGTGACGGATAAGACGGTGGCTATTGTCGTGGACACGCATATCCCCGAACTGGTGGCAGCGCCGGAACTGCTGAGGAAAGTGCATAAGAAAGTTGTCATCGACCATCACCGCCGTGCGGCAAGCATTATCGACAGTCCGCTTCTGACGTACATGGAACCGTCGGCATCTTCTGCTTCGGAACTGGTGACGGAATTGATCCAGTACTATGGCAGCGAAGAAGAAATGAATGCACTGGAAGCATCCTGCCTTTATGCGGGGATGGTGGTGGACACGAAGAGCTTTACCGTCCAGACAAGTGTCCGTACGTTCGACGCGGCAAGTTATCTCAGGCGGTGCGGCGCAGACACCGCTTTGGTTAAAAAGCTCTTTTCGATGGACCTGGCGTCCATCAAGATTAAATCCATGATTTTGGCCGATATGAAACAGGTGGATGAATACATGGCCTTTGCCGTATGTCCGGAAGGCACGGCGGATTCCCAGATTATCGCAGGACAGGTGGCGGATTTCCTTGTCACCGTGCAGAAGATACGGTGCAGCTTCCTTTTCTACTATACGGAGAACGGACTCTGCCTTTCCGCGCGCTCCGACGGATCCGTTAATGTGCAGATTGTCATGGAACAGCTTGGCGGCGGCGGCCATCAGACAGTGGCGGGAGCGCAGTTCGGCACTGACGGCAATATAGAAGATATAACAAAGGCGGTTGTTGCCAATGTTCGTAAACAAACGGAGGAGGAAAAAGAATGAAAGTAGTATTGCTTCAGGATGTAAAGAAATTGGGGAAAAGAGGCGATGTTGTCGAAGTAGCGGACAGCTATGGGCGGAATGTCCTCATTCGCCGCGGACTTGGCGCGGAAGGAACGAAAGCCAATCTGAATACGGCGGAACAGCGCCGTGAATCTAAAGAATTTAAATCCAAAGTGGCTGCGGACGAAGCGGTCATCATGGCATCCCAGCTGAAGAAAGTAAAAGCGGTCATCAAAGTGCAGTCCGGTGAGGACGGACGGGTTTTCGGCAGTGTCACGGCAAAAGATATTTGTGATGCCGTTAAAGAGCAGTATGGGTTTGAACTGGATAAGAAAAATATCAGGCTGAAAAATCCGATCAGGACCACAGGAGAATATGATGTGGAAGTCTGGGTACACCAGCAGGTCACCAGCGAAGTACATATTTCCGTAGTTGCGGAATAAAAATTTCTTGTTCCTGCAGGGGATTCTTTAGCAGCAGAAAATAAAAGCGGTAGTTAAAAAATAATCTTCTTCCCTTAACCGGGGGAGGAGATTTTTATTTTGAAAAAAATCTTGCTTTTATTGTAAACTTTATTAAAAATTATGATTGACAAAAGCGAAGACGGCTACTACACTTAGAAAAGATGTTGGCTGTCCGGAAACGGGCGGAAAATAAAGGGGGAGTATTATGGGAGAAGAAAAGGTATTGTACAGCGTGAAAATGCGTTCCAGTCTTGGCGGTGCCCACGGCGTGGGCGGACAGCATATTTCCGGAGCGGAGAGGATTGTAACAAAGAACAGCGTGGAACAGGAGATGATTTCCATGCTGCACCGTGCCTGGGAACATGACCGCGGCGCGGCGGATTTTATCCAGTTCAAGGTGGAAGCGGTCAGGCATGAGGGAATCACCTGCTGCCCGCTTTTGCCTTTGTACCAGATTGATACGGCAACAAAGGAGGAAGGACGGGCGGCAGCGAAAAAAGAACTGCTCCGTTCCGGAGTCAGTGAAACCGCTATGGGGAAAGGATTTGCCATTTTGGAATCGCTGACAGACAGTATGCGCGGCGCGGCAGTCGTTGATGCGGAAACAGGAGAGCGCCTGGACGGACTCGGTATGCGCGGCGTGCGGTGCAGCTGTATGGATTGCGAAGATACGTGCGCATACGAAGCACAGATGGGGGCGAAGGGCCTGGGCGGAGAACATCCGAGGGAAGCGCTCATTCTGGCATCGAAAGTGGCGGCGGCGCCGGGGACGGTAGCGGAGCTTTGCTGGTCGGATGATCCTTTTTATGTGACAGGCTATGTGGGTTCGCCGAAGTTTGGCTACGGCCGGATTACGGTGATGAAAGAGAAAGGGGATCCTATCGGCGGCCGCGTATTTTTTGTAAAGCACGGTACGGATATGGACAGGTATGTGGAGTATATGCAGCATCAGACAGTGCTGGTGAGGGTCAAATGAAGCCGGAAAATATTTTCTCCGCTCTTTCCGCGCTGCGGCAGGAAGGGCGGCTCAGGCAGGTGCAGGATCTGCGCATGGAAACGGCGTCTCTCGGTGTAGATCGTGAAGGAAAGCAGTATATCGTTTTCAATTCCAATGATTACCTGGGCATGACCCATGCGAAGGAAGTACAGGAGGCGGCGGCGAAAGCGGTTCGTTTCGGTACGGGAAGCGGCGGGGCGCGTCTTACCTCGGGGGCAGCTTTTGAGTTATCCGATTTGGAAAAGGAAATAGCCGATTTCAAACATACCGAAGACGCAGTCATCTTCAATACAGGATACATGGCGAATCTGGGAGTGCTGTATGCGCTTGCCGGAAAGGGAGATGTCATTTTCAGTGATGAACTGAATCATGCGAGTATTGTCGACGGATGCCGTATATCAAAAGCCGAAACGGCAGTTTACAGGCACAGCGATATGGCGGATCTGGAAAGACTGCTGCAGACCGTTCCCTGCGAAGGGCAGCGCTTCATTGTGACGGACGGCGTATTCAGCATGGATGGGGATATTTGTCCGCTGCCCGCTCTGGCGGCACTGAAGAAGGATTACAGGGCCTGTCTCATCGTGGATGACGCCCATGCATCGGGTGTCATTGGCAGAACCGGCCGGGGAACGGCGGAGTACTTCCGTATGGCAGGGATCGACGTGCAGGTGGGGACCTTGTCGAAAGCTTTTGGTGCGGAAGGGGGATACATCGCGGCAAGCCGGGAAATTTGCGACTATCTGCGGAATACATCGCGGCCTTTTATTTTCTCCACAGCCATTTCTGCGGTCACGGGAGCGGCGGCCTTAGCGGCTCTTCGCTTGTTAAAAGCGGACCCGGAGAAATATCTGGGCCGTCTTCGTGAGAACACGGCTTATATGCGAAACCTCCTGACAGAAACGGGAGTGGGCATTGCTGCAGGGAATACGCCCATCATTCCGGTGGCGGTGGGAGATGAAAAAGAGGCGCTCGCAACGGCGGAAGCATGCAGGAAAGAAGGAATCCTGCTGTCCGCCATCCGTCCGCCATCCGTACCCGTGGGAACAAGCCGCATCCGATTGACGGTAACGGCGATGCATACAAAAGAAGAAATGAAAAAAGCAGCAGCTATTTTAATCAGACATTGGAGGTCAAAATGAACGGAGAATTGGAAACAGGAGCGTACAAGCCGGAAGCGGCAAGCAGCAGGGAAGTCATTGTCGATGTTTGCGAAACAGCGCTTTTGGCGGCGCTTATCGGAGTGAGCGGTTCTTTTAAGATCCCCGGATTAGTACCGGGGACGGAGTTTCAATTATCGGCGCCTATCGCCGTTGCCATTTGCGGCGTCTTCGGTTTTAAGAAATACATCATTGCAGGGGTGTTGGCGTCTCTATTGAGTCTGGCGCTGGGAACGCACACGATTTTGAATGTGACGATCTCCATGTCATTCCGGCTGGCTGTAGGCGCGGTATGGCTCCTGCTCGGTTCGTCCCGATTGTTTTATATCATTTCCGGACCGATAGGGACAACCGCGGCAAGGGGAGCAATGACGCTTCTTCTGGGAAAAGGATTTTATGCCATGGTGGCGGCGGCTCTGCCGGGCATGGCGTTCACGGCGGCTACGGCCTGGTTCGTTGCGGGGGTGTTGAAGCGTGTCCGGTCGATAAGGAAAAGATAGATAAAAGGCAGAAGACGTCAGTCTGAATGCCAGCGAAAGGTCTGCTGCCGTGATGAGGAAAATATAAGCTGTCAGCCGAGTCCTCTTTTCGCTTCATAAAGCATTTAATATGAACCGGTATTTAGAAGAACACTAATGGTAAGAATAGAAAAATGGTTCACTTACTTCTGTGTCGGAAACCGGGTTTCCGGAATGACCGGAACGCAACATAAAAAGGGAGAAATTATTTGTATACTTAAAAGGATTTGACCCGGTACATGATTGGGCCAAATCCTTTTATTTTGCAATATATACGGAAACAGCCGTGCTGAATTTTTTTTCTGCACCAGTGCCAATCCGTTTTTATATTTCCTGCCGGCAGTGTATCCTCCGTACGCGGTTCTCCTGATCCACATCAAAAACCAATTCCGCGGCTCTGTCGCTGAAGGAGTAAGTATAGGCCGTAAGTCCATCTTCCGTTTCCGTCTGTGATGTCGCTTCTCCATACTTATCTTTGATTTTGTCATAATACATGCTTATTACAAAGCCGGAGGGGGTATGAAAGGATATTCCTGCCAGTGTATATCCGTGGAGGGGCAGCTTTTCAGAAGGGGATGTATTTGATGTGAGTGTAACGGCAGAAAATTCTGAGCCGTAGTAGTTCCATATGACGCGGCGAAACGGTCCAAAATCCTTAACGTTTTCCTGATAAACATCTCCCAGGATATCCCGCACTTTGGACAAAGGATCGCCGGGGCGGATTTCCGCGTGCAGTCCGTGTCCTTTCTCCAGGATAAGCGTAGTCTCAGAAAAAGGCATCGTATGTGCCAGGACGGTGCCGCCCGTCAGGGCAAGGCCGACTAAGAAAGCGGAAAAAAACGGGAGAAGCTTTTTCTTTAGTATTTGCATGCTGTAGAGCCTCCTTTATTTTGAAAAGAGCAAAAAAATATTTATTGTGAAAAGTATAATAAACCATATTAGTAAAAGCCAGATAACATCGACGTTATCTATCTTTTTTGTTTTTGTGTTTTGAGTTAAAATGCGTTATTTCGTATCTGTGGCTTCCAGTTGGCTTCCATTTTCGTCAGGATAAATCGTCATATTTTCGCCGTGCGGCAATTGATCAACGGCAGCGATAAGCTGCGGGATAATCTTATGTGTATACACATCTTTCGTCACATTATCGCCGGAAGCATGTCCAACAATCATTTTCTGGATTTTTTCCGGCATGCCGTAATTATCCGCAATCGTTATGAATGTGTGACGGGGGTCGTGCGGGAGATGTCCTGCAATACCTATTTCCTCAAGATATTTGCGGTATGAGTAGGTTATGGAAAGCAGGCCATTTTTACCATATAATCCACGCTGCCGATCCGGCATAACTAAATATTCATGTTTTGCAAATTTGGAAATACTGTAAAAATATATAACAAACGGTAGGATGCATTCTGCGATCGGAATTGTTCGATTGCGCCCTGCATCAGTTTTCAGACCACCTGTCATTGTGCGAGCGGATAAATTTACATGGTCAATTTTTATCATTGCCAGCTCTTTCGGCCGCATGCCGGTATAAGTCTGTATTAAGATAATCCGCGCTATATCATCATTACAATGCTTCCACAATAATCGCATTTCTTCTGTTGTGAACGGTTTGTGAATATCCGATTTAACTTTTTCCGCAGTTACGACGAACCGGGAGTAATCTTTAATAATCAAGTCATTAGCGATCGCGTATCTGTAAAGCATATGCATAACAGTCATAATACCGGATTGTCCGGATGCGGAAACGTTTGATTCGTCTATAATTTGCTGCAGATGTAGTGTTTTCGTTTCGCTGATTTTTAGACTTGCAATTTTGCTGACGTGATTTTTCCAGTACATCAAATGAACTTTACTTAACGGCTTGCGCATATGTTCCCTGCCGACTGCAATCCGTTCCCAAACGTCCGCCCATGTGATGTCTGCCGCAGCAGCCGTCTGCGGATTCATATTGTATGCTTCCAGCGCAGCCTGCGCGTCCCGCTGTCGTTCAAAGCTACCGATAATTTTCTTTCTGCGCTTGCCGGTATCAGTCATGCCGAGGTTTACAACGGCCACCCACGGTTTCCGGCGATGCACATTATCCGGACGCTTATAGACAGATCCGGAGCCGTTCGCTCTTCGCATTAATGTTCACCTCCTGATTAAGTGCGGGGAATCGGATACACATTTAATAATTCAATCAGTTTATCACGATCAATTAACTCAACACCATTTGCTTCCGCTAAATCAATTGCTCCTTGCGTAAAATGACTGTTTGTTGCTACTGCAGCCAGATCATATTTATAAAATGCTTTTGCCGCCACGGCTTCTTGCACGGCGCTATTCGACACATTGTCTTTGTAGCACTTTGCTTGTACGATCTTTAACTCATCGCCTTTCGATAAGAGCAAGTCTGCCCCCTGATCTCCGGATGTTTTCGTGAATTGAACGGAATAGCCCATCGATTCAAATATTTTACCGAGGATTTTTTCGAATGCTACACCATCCAATGAATCTATGTAATGGATATCTACATTAGAAATAATAGGGCGATTTGTTATTATGGAATTCTCTATGGCTGCAGATCGTTTTTCTATTGCAATACGACGATTGATTGCTGTTAATTCAGTAATGATTTCATTTTCTTCAAGCTGGAATGGATATTTTTTCGAGTAATTTATAAGATGTGGAATATAAAATTTATTCATTCCGAAAGTTTCATAATATGTTTTTATAAGAGCGGTTTTATTTATTACAATGTAATTCGGCGATGCGGATTCATGAATCTTAACGTCAAAATTTTTACAAAATAAAGCATTAGCAGCATTGTTCAATTGTTCATCTATCATTTGATTGAATTGCTCTTCAGTTAATTCATGCGTATCAAAGGTGATTTCTTTTTCTGTTAAATTGCGAATTGACGCATAATCATATTTTGTTAATGTGATTTTCGTTGGCCACGTTTTCCATGCCATGGTATACGGTGTCAAGTATTTATAGATCGTCGGGGCAATCCGATTTCTTATTTCCTGCATGCTGGGCTGTGGATCAGCACTGTAGTCGCTGATAAATGCATTTACACGTTCATTGAAATATTTTTTATAGAGCTTGTAGCAGAGATATATTAATCCAATACTGAGAAACACTTCATTGCTTAAGCATAAGGCAATCACAAAAAACCAAATAAGAAATTTCTTCATTTCGGCACCTCTTGATAGCAACTATAATTCTTGAATATATCTAATAATTCAAGTACGCCGTCGAATGTCAATAATTTTTCACCTTGAATGCCGTCTATCATTTTGACATTGTTCCGGAGACAGGTATGAGCTATCAATAAAAATGCGAACTTATTCGCTTCGTAATCCTGCCGCCGAGCGTCATGTTTCTTTAGCGGGTGGGTAGCGAACAGTCTATCCCCTGCACGATGCAGGACAATATGCCCGATCTCGTGGGCAAGTGCTACGTTTTGAGAATTATAGTCGTCTTTTTCGTTTATAAATATTTCTTTCACAGTCAATGCTTTCAAGAAAAAGCCGCCGATTTCATCGGGCAGCGGTGCTTTCTTTACAGATATATGCATAGCCGAAGCGATTTCATTCGGGTCATTAGTTCCGTATTTTTTGATTATATCCAGGACGACTGGCAGCATTCGTTTCATTTCTCTTCGGATTCCTTTGATAATACATACTCAATATAATTTTTGATTTCATTCCGGGCTTGTTCGGATATCGGTTTGCCATTTTTGCTAAAAAACATAACTTGCGACGATTGGAGCAGGTCATGGAGGTTTATCGGTTTTGCTGGTTCAGGTGTCTTTCCGTCGATTAAGAATGTAGGTGTTGTATGCAGGATGTCGGCAATTTGTTTTAATGTGGATTGTGGGATGTCATTAATACCGGATTCCATCTTGTTAATTGATGATTTCGATTTATATCCCAGCAGTTTCGCTAATGTTTCTTGCGACATATGCATATTCTCCCTGCATAGTCGAATTCGTCGTCCGAGATGTTTGAGAAAAACCTTTTTATTGTTGTCCATTTATCTCACCTCCAGCAATCACATTGTATCAAAATGTAGACTGTCATTCAATAAATTTTGATAAAAATGTAAAAAAAAGTTGACTTATAATCCACTCGATGGTATTATAGCGATGTAGATTTCAGGTCTACCGAGAGGAGGTGTAAAAAAAATGACTGATATCGAGAAATTAAGAGAAAAATTAAATGCGTCAGGCTATAAGCTGTCCTATGTAGCCGACTTCTTATCCTTGACGTATCAGGGATTGCTGAACAAAATTAACGGAAACTCTGAATTTAAAACATCTGAGGTGAAAGCAATTAGTAATTTACTGCGGCTTTCGCCTGAAGAAAGAGACACTATTTTTTTTAATTAAAAAGTAGATTAATAGTCTACACAAAGGAGGTGAAAATTTATGAAAATACCGGTTGTTGTTGCGGCTCGTCTGCTCGGCATTTCAGCGGACTTCCTGCGCTGGTCGCTCAGGCAAGATAAGACAGACCTCGGCTGGGCTATCCGCCGTGACGGCGCGAAACGCTGGGACTATTACATAGACCAGCAAACATTAGCAAGGATGGCAGCAGTCACATTACAGGAAGTCCGCAGGGCAGTGGAATCATACCGTGCAGGAGGAGGTATTACAAGTGCGAAAACGCAGAATTAGATGGGGTCGGGTACTAATGGCCGCCGCCGTGGTTATCGGAATTACAGCCGGAACATATCAGTATGCGACGGCACCGGAAACGCGCTTGATTGAATATCAGGCGGAAGTAAAGCCGGGTGATACGCTCTGGGCGATCTGCGCAAGAATCACCACGGATAAGGAGGACATGAGAAAACTGGTCTGGCAGGCACTCAAGGATAACAAAATAACAAATCCGGGAGATCTGCAGCCGGGAACAATCGTTGTAATTAGGGTGAAGGAGGCGAGGGAATGAGGAGAAAACTAATATTGGCTTTTCTAATCGGAATTTCCGGGGTATTTCCGGCACACTCCGAGTGGATTACATCGGAATGTAGCGCATACACGCCCTACGATTGCGGGACAATTACCGCAACGGGCGAACGCGTCCACGTCGGCGGTGTAGCTTGTAATTTCTTGCCATTTGGAACGGTCATTGTGATTGACGGTGTAGAGTACGTCGTAAATGACCAATGCGGGATCGATAACTGCATCGACATCTTCATGGAGGACTACGATGCGGCCATTCAATTCGGACGCAGGGATAAGGAGGTCTATATAAAAAGATGATTATTACAGTAATAAAAAAGCCACCGGATACTGCAATATCCGATGGCTACCAGCTAAAGCTGGCACATTCTCACAAATTATTATAACACATTCGGGAGGACAAACATGAAAACAATTGAAGCAGAAGCAATTATTATTCCGGCGGTAGAACCGAAAATCATTTCGGAAGTATTACCAGTTAAAACGAATTTTGAAGACGTCGAGGCGTATCTGTCAAACCTCGTCGAGAAATATGCAGGATTGGTCGTCACGGACGAAAACCAGAAAGACATGGAGAAAACTCTTCGGGAAGTCGTATCAATCCGGACAGGTATCCAGAAGTTTGAAATCAATGGCAAGCGGCAATTAAAAAAGCCGGTCGATGATTTCGCCCGGCAATGTAAGAACCTGTTGGCGATCGTCAACAGTGTAGAAGCTCCGCTAAAAGAGCAGCTGGACGTGTACGAAAATAAACGCCGGGATGAAGTACTTGCTGCTATCCGTCGCGAATTCACAGCGAAAGCTGATGCGGCCGGCTTGCGGGAAGAATACCGGGAATTTGACATCCCGACCGGCTGGTTTAACAAAACTGCGAAGTGGTCAGAAACCTGCATTGAAATAGACCGGCTTGTCGCAGAAATGCTTTCCGACCAGACCACCGCAGATAATCTGGCGGAACTCAAAGAAACCCGCCGTGAAATGGGAACGGCTTATATAGATGCGGTTAATACCGAATATAAGCTGGCAACACCGCTTACGCCGAGCATATTAACAGATACTGTACTTGAAAAACCGAATGCGGAAATTAAAGGCTTTATCCGGCAGGCAGCCGAGAGGCAATCTGAAATCGAGGCCACAGCCCGAACGGCTCCGGTTACCGCTCCGGTTACACCGAGTATTGCTCCGCCGCCGATTCCGCAGACGACCGGATGGCCACGGACGATGATTCTTACTATTTCACTGCAAAACGAATTGGATTATCAGAGCATGCAGGAATTCTTATACGAAATGCCGGCAAATATTAAATACGATACGGAAATCAGGGAGGGATAAAAATGATTGAATTTAAAAAAGCAAAACGAAGCAAAGCAAAGCTCCGGCTGGCAATTTCCGGAGCTTCCGGAGCGGGGAAAACGTATTCTGCTTTGCTCATCGCCAGCGGCATTGTGCCGATGAGCAAGGTGGCGGTGATTGACACAGAATCCGGATCTGCAGATTTATATGCAGACCTGGGTGATTACTCAACGGTCACAATAAATCCACCATATTCCCCACAGAAATATATAGAGGCGATTCACACCGCAGAAAATGCCGGATTTGAGTTAATTATCATCGACAGCTTATCGCATGCGTGGAGCGGTGAAGGCGGTCTGCTTGACCAGCAGGGTAAAGCTACAGAAAGCAAATATCGCGGAAACAGCTGGGCGGCATGGCGGGAAATAACGCCGTTACACAACCAGTTAGTCGAAACCATACTGCATAGCCCGTTACATGTAATAGCGACGATGCGGGCGAAAACGGAATATATCCAGACCGAAGTCAACGGGAAAAAGCAAATACAAAAGGTCGGCATGGCACCGATCCAGCGCGACGGGATCGAATATGAATTTACGACGGTTTTCGATCTCAGCCAGAATCACACCGCAACAGTCAGCAAAGACCGTACAAATATGTTTGACGGGCAGTATTTCACCCCGTCGGCAGAGTGCGGAAAAGCATTGCTGCACTGGCTGACAGTCGGAGAATCTCCCGCACTCACGGCATCACAGCCGCAGCCGGTGAATAATACACCGGAACCGAAGCCACAGCCGAAACCGTCAGCCATGCCGTCGGCGGTGGATATTTACAAAAAACGATTGTCTCGAATCTGGCATGACATGAAGTGGGACGCGTCAGGGTCGTTGGATGCGTATCTATCGGAGCGAATGAAATCGTCCGGCAAGACCGCAGCCGATATTACGGCGGACGATCTGGCGGCGATCGATAAGGAAATCACGGATTATTTAAGCCGGAACGGCTTCGCGCAAATTGCGGAAGTCAAAGACGGCGAAATTATATTTTAACAGGAGGAATGAATTATGATAACAGCTACACTCTACGGAAGATTAACAAGGGAACCGGAGCATGTTACACCGAGGAATGGCGGAGATGCATATGTCAGGTTCTCTATGGCATGTGATAACGGCAAGGATCGGGCGGCGACATTCGTGAATGTTTCAGTATTCGGACGCCGCGGCGATGTGATTATGCAGTATTTTACAAAAGGAAACCGGATTGTCGCTCACGTACAGAATCTGGAAGTTTCCGGATATATTGATGGCAACGGCGAAGCCAAGGCGTCGATGAATGCCGTATTATCAGCTATAGATTTTGTGGAGACACGCGCCGATCAGGCCGCTCAGGCACCGGCGTATCAGCAGCAGCCGACAGCGGCAGCACCGGCTCCGGCATATACTCAACCAGCCGTGCCGTATCAGCAGCCAGCTCCGCAGCAGGGACAGCTCCCCGGCATGCCGCAGGCTCCGGTCGGTGTTCCGTGGGCGCGATAAATGATCAGTCTGCGGGATTATCAGCAAACACTAATTGACCGTATTGCCGCAGAATATACAGCCGGTTCCCCGTCCGTCTGTGCCGTGGCTCCCTGCGGAGCAGGCAAGACGGTTATGGTGGGCTGGATGGCCGGGAAAACAGCACTCATCGGTAAGCGGGTTCTGTTTCTTGTGCACCGGCGGGAACTTATTGACCAGTCGGATCGGACGTTCACAGCCATGGGCATCAATCACGGCATTATTTCTGCAGGTGCAACCTGCGATTATGCCGCATCAGTACAAATCGGAAGCACTCAAACCGTGGCGCGAAGGCTTGATAAAATTCAAAAACCGGATTTTATTATCATCGACGAAGCGCATCATGCAACAGCCGGAACGTGGCGAAAAATTATTGATGCATTTCCGGAAGCTCTCACGCTGGGGGTCACGGCAACGCCTGCACGGCTGGACGGAAACGGGCTGGGCGATATATTTAAATCGCTCGTTATCGGACCGACAGTAGACGATTTAATCGGTCGGGGATCGCTGACGCCGTATGACTATTACGCACCTCCGTCTAAAGTCGATATAAAGTCGGTACACGTCAAATTCGGAGATTATGTCAAATCGGAATTATCGGCGGTCGTTGATGATATAGATGTTATCGGCGACATTGTCAGGAATTATCAGAAACTGGCACCCGGGCGGCAGGCGGTATGTTACTGCGTCAGCCGGTCACATTCGGAGCATATTGCGGCACAATTTACGGCTGCGGGGATTCCGGCGGCTCATGTAGACGGAGAAACGCCAAGAGCGGAGCGGGATCAGATTATTTCTGACTTTCGGAACAAAAAACTCCGTGTACTGTGCAATGTAGATTTGCTGGGCGAGGGGTTCGATGTCCCCGGCATGGATGCGGTGATTTTGGCAAGGCCTACGGCATCCTTAACGTTGTTTATACAGCAATCCATGCGGCCGCTGCGTCCAGATCCGGATAATCCGAACAAGCGGGCGGTCATTATAGACCACGTCGGAAACTGTTTCCGACACGGGCTGCCGAATGCGCCACAGGATTGGTCGCTGGAATCAAAAGTCAAGAAAAAGCAAAACCGAATACTCACGCTGCATCAATGTCCGAAATGCTTTCAGGTTTGGGATACGACGTCCAGAACCTGTCCGTATTGCGGCTATGCGCCGCCGATACAGGAACGGGAAGTGACGCAGCAAGACGGCATCCTCACGAAAATAGAATCACTGGAACTGCTGGAGAAGAAACGCCGCCGTCAGGAAGTCGGCAGGGCACGGAGCCGTGCCGATCTGGAAGATATCGCCGTGCGCCGTGGCTACAAATTCGGCTGGGTTCGGAAAATGATGGAAATTAAACATATAGGAGGCTCGTATGGAACCTAATCAAATTATCAATCCTGCAGAGCGTAAGATGCAGAATGATATTCGCGTGCATATATCCGAACATCATTTAGGGACATTCTTCAGGGCAAACGTCGGTTCCGGCTGGGTCGGGCGGACGTACATCAATGAACCGAACGATTGCCTGCGAATATTACATCCGAGGCGGTTTTCAACGGGACTGCCGGATGGTTTTCCCGATCTCTTCGGATTTCGTGAAATCGAAATCACGCCGGATATGGTCGGGCAGAAAATCGCCGTATTCTGCGGCATCGAGGTGAAATCAGCGCATGGTTCACTGCGCAAGAAGCAGCGGTTAATGCTGGATTATATGACGGAGAATCATTGCTATTGCGGTGTTGCGCGGTCTGTTTCCGATGCGGAGCGCATATTAGGCGGGGAACATTATGGATATTAAATTATTTTTTTCGGAATTGTTCCGGAACTGCCCGGGGTGGATCTATCTCTGGACGCTGCAACATAAGCGGTCTTATCCGATCCCGGTCAATCCGGATATGCCGGAGGCCGTGACGCAGTTATCGCAGCAGCTGACAGACGACGGATATGACGTGTATTTTTCACTCGGCTGCACTCCGGCTCCGGTCGCGGAAAATAAGCGGTCAACCGCGGACGGTGTTTCTGCCCTCGGCTGTCTGTGGGTGGATATCGACATTGCGGACGATAACGCTCACGCATCACAGAAATTGCCGCCGAACATCGAATATGCGGAGCTCATACTGCCGCATGATCTGCCACCGTCAATTATTGTGAGCAGCGGTCACGGACTGCATGCGTACTGGCTCTTAAAACAGCCAGTTATGCTGACGACGGAAACACGGGACAACGTTAAACTGGCGATCAAAAAAATACAGCAAGTCTGTAAAAACAACGCTGCTGCCCGCGGGTGGACGGTAGATTCCACGGCTGATCCGTCCCGCATTCTGCGGGTGCCGGGAACGTGGAATTTCAAAAATCCGATGGAGCCGGTCAAATGCGAAATTATCGAATCATCGGATGTCCGTTATGATTTGTCCGTTTTCACGGCTCTGGATGTGGACGTCACAGAAACTGCCGCCGAAATTCGGGAACCGAGATTTAAGCGGAATCCTACGGACGGCAATGCAGCTGCTATGATAGCAAACTGTAAATTTCTGCAGCACTGTCAGCTGGACGCCACAAAAATCACGTATGAGGAATGGGTGGCGGCATTATCGAATCTGGCGCGGGCGTCGGATGGGGTGCAGGCGTGCCATGAGCTGTCGAAAATCGACACATCTCGATATAAGGCTGCAGATACGGATCGCAAAATTGCTGAGGTGCTGGACAATATGTCGCCAACCACCTGTGACTACATACAGCACACGCTGGGCTTCCGGTACTGTGATCAATGCCCTGTCAAATGTCCGTCGGGCTGGTCGCTGGCAAAACTGCCGCAGGCAATCGCAAAGGTGCGGGCGGTATCAAATCCGACGCCGGACACGGTATTTACGCCGGAGGTGATCGGTGCACTGGCAACGGTGCAGCAGCAGGCACCCATTGAATTCGCACGTTTCAAAGCTAAGCTGCAGGGGACAGTTAATCTTGGTGACCTGAATAAATCAATCGCCAAAGAACGCCAAAACCGGCTCAAAATCGCCGCTAAATCGCCCGGGGGTACATCTATACCATCCGACGGGCGCAAGGCCTTAAAATCGACGGCACAGCTCGTTTCTGATTGTCCCATTGACCTCATCATACCCGCCGGTTTTTCGTTCGACCAAACCGGGGTGATGGAATATAAGCAGCGGATGGATGGCGAAATCATCAGATATCCTGCATCCGGGACGCCTGTGGTCATTACCGGGCGGGTATATAACATGGATACGTCCGAGGAAAAGCTGGAACTTAGCTTTAAATACTTTGATTCATGGCGCACGATATTGCAGCAGCGGTCTGTGGTCTATTCCGCCCGATCGATTGTCAAACTGTCCGATTACGGGCTGAACGTATCTTCGGAAACGGCAAAACATCTTGTTAAATTCTTACAGCAATTGGAATCAGTAAATTCGGATCGGATTCCGCTTAAATATTCCGTGGCTAATCTGGGCTGGCGTCATTACGGTGATGAATTCGTGCTGCCGTCCATATCAAAATATGCAATAGAAATGGACGATCAAGGGGACATCACCGACGCCATGCAGGTGTCTGGAACTATGCAGGGCTGGATGCAGACCGCTACGGAAGTCAGAAAATATGTTTTTTCGCGACTCATTCTGGCAGCATCGATGGCGGCGCCGTTGCTATATCTGTTCCACCAGCGCAATTTCATGCTCTACTTCTGGGGTACATCCGGCGGCGGGAAAACGGCTGCAATGAAAGCCGCACTGTCTGTCTGGGGCAATCCCGACCAGCTTATGACTTCATTTTTAACGACGAAAGCCGGATTGGAGCGTCGGTTATCACTATTATCCGATTTTCCGGCGGCTATTAACGAACGGCAGGTCGCCGGTCAGGGTCGCGAGAAGCAGGAATATCTTGAGTACATCGTATACATGCTGGAAGGCGGCAAAGGAAAAGGCCGTGCCAGTAAAACCGGCCTGCAAAAAACGTCCTCATGGCGGACGATCGGCATGGCCAACGGCGAAGAACCGCTTACACGAGAAACATCTGTTCGTGGCGTCAGAAACCGAATTATGGAAATAAACGCGTTCCCGGTTATGCCGGATGAACTTGCAAAGCGCGTCCACCAAATGCAGGACTACGGCTGGGCAGGAGCGGAATATATCCGGCGGTTGCTGTCCGGTAAGGATCAGGCACATAATATCTGGACATCCCTGCACGATAAGATCAGTCGATCGTATGCAGAATACGCATCGTCACATGTGGATGCTATGGCAGTTATTATGACGGCGGACGTGTTGTCGAGCATGTGGCTTTGGAATATTGCTGAATCTGAATCTATGCGACAGGCGTTATATATCACGTCTGAGGTGTTTAAATCGCTGCCTACGGCTCAAGCTATGTCCGATCCGGATCGTGCATGGGAATTTATCCAGAGTTGGATCGTGTCGAATCCGAATCACTTCGAGCGTGAGTTTTCGTCGCGTGATATCCATATGCAATCACCGCTCTATGGGTTTATTCGCGGAAATACGACTTACGTTTTTCCTGCGCATCTCCGTAGAGCTATGGATGAAGAGGGCATCAGCTACGAAAAATCACTTAGAGAATTGGTACAGACAGGGCGAATATCAACGAATACGAAAAATGATCCTGACCGAAATTTCAGACCAACAAAACAGATGAAATATAACGGTAAGGTTGTTAGAGTGATTCCAATTCCGGATTGCGAGTAAATCGGGCTACTTGGGTTACCTATTGGTTACCTATGGGTTACTGTGATTTTATTCGATAACGCCTAAGTAAATATAGTATAAGTAACCCGTAACCCGTACATATACATATATACATATGTACACGTTACAAAGGTCTTTGACAGGGGCTATTAAAAAGTGTCTTAAAAAAGCAATATATATTTCCGGAATTACGGGTTACCAGTTATTCACAGGCTTGAATATTAGATTTTATCGGCATTCCGAGGTTTTTGAAAGGTAGCCCGTACCTATGGGTTACCTAAGTTATTCATAAGCTAATATGAGTTATTCACAGGGGAGGTATAACATAAGTGCTATCTAATCATATCAAATTTGTTATGGTTCGGGCGTGTGAGATGAACGCAAGGCGAACACTCAGTCCGACACTTCAGAAAATGGCCGCAGAAATAATCGTTGACCCGTATGGTGCATCTGATTGGAGGTGTTGGACGGAACTGTTAGACCTTGCAAGGAAGCGGAACAGGGAAATGTTTGAGGATCTGTTTCTGCTTCGTGGGTGCGGGACACTGATTGCAGAAAATCACGAATATGGCTTATGCAGGTTTGGCTGGCCGTATAATTTCAGTCCGGTATGCGGTAATACGACGTGGCCGGATGAAAAAACGTTCCGGCAGTATATGTCAGAATTCTGGGAACGCTGGGGCGATGGTATGTATCATTTGTTGGTTAGTCTATGGAGGTATATGCATGATGGATATTGATAGTTTGAAACAGGCGGCAGAAATAATTGATAAGGCGCGCAAGGATTATGAGCGTCAGGGTATGCGGGGACAGAAGCTGTATATCGTCTGCGATTTGATAAAAGCGGAAGATTTAATTTACTCGGTTATTAGTGAGTTTGAAGATCAGGAGAATGTATTATGAAAAAGTATGAATTCACAGGAGAAACAAAGGTTATAGCAGGCGTAACGCTTAAAAGAATCCGTGCTTTAATTAGTTTTGGATTTGTTGTGAAAGGCGAAATCGGCGGATTTATTGAAAGCGAAAAGAATTTGAGCCACGACGGCAATGCATGGGTGGCTGACAATGCAAGGGTGGCTGACAATGCAAGGGTGACTGGCAATGCATGGGTGACTGGCAATGCAAGGGTGACTGGCAATGCATGGGTGACTGGCAATGCATGGGTGACTGGCAATGCAAGGGTGACTGGCAATGCAAGGGTGGCTGGCAATGCAAGGGTGGCTGGCAATGCAAGGGTGACTGGCAATGCAAGGGTGGCTGGCAATGCAGATTGTATGCTTATTGGCAGAATTGGCAGCCGCTCCGATTTTACAACATTTTTTAAAAATAAAGATGGCGGTATATCAGTTAGATGTGGATGTTTTTATGGGACGATAGAAGAATTTAGAGAAAAGGTCGAAGAAACACATGGTACGGACACTAAACATGCGAAAGTATATCAAGCCGCGGCAAACTTGGCTGAAATGCAGATTTTAGAGCAGGAGGCGGAATGATGGATTTGGATGAGATTTTGAAACGGTTACATATCCTTGCTCTTTATGTAGAACATCATGAGACTCATGACTTGCCGATTAGTGCGTTCGTGATATTGCGTAATTTGCAGGAAATCTCGGCCGCTATACGGAAATGTACCGATACAGTTACCCGTGATCCGTCGGACGGTACTTCTGCTACCGCCAAACATTATCAGATTGACGGCGCAAGGATGCAGCCTGTGGAAATGTTGCAGGATATTCTCACGCCGGAAGAATTCCGCGGCTGGCTCAAGGGCAGTATGTTTAAGTATTTCTGTCGTGCGGGGAAGAAACCAGGCGAACCGTACGAAAAGGATATGAACAAGTGCTTGCCGTTTAATGAGTGGCTTAAGCAGGTAGCCGCCGGAAAGAAAATCAATCCGAGGAAATAATGATGGATGTATGCAGTTTTTTGGAACGTGTTCGCGGGCAGCGATACCGGTTGTCTGCGCTGGAGGATGAGTTAAAACAGTGCCGGGCGGACGCTGAATTAATATCTTCTCCGGCTTTGTCTGAACGGGTGCAATCGTCGAATCAAAAAGATATGTCCGATCTGTTCATTGCGATCGAGCATTATGAACAGTTGGTACAGCAGGCGATCGCTGAATCGATTATGTATCGTGAGCGGGCATTAAACATGATTTCTTACGAAACGGATAATGTTTCTTACTCGGTATTGCTCCGCTGGTATATCTTAGATCAGTCATGGGAGGAAATTATACGGGAGATGCATTATTCAAAATCGGTTTTGAGTGACCGGAAGAATGAATCATTGACATACTTATCCCGAGTCATTTCGCCGGAACTTTTAGAGGTTCGGACGTAATCGGACAAAATCGGACGCCAAAATGTGATATTATGGTAGCGTGAAGATGAAGAAATAATACTCCTGAATGTTTCCATGATTCATCTCCTCCAAATTAAGTAAAACGCGTACTGCTTCCCCGGTACGCGTTTTACATTCTCCGGGAGGTTATACATGATACCGGTATATTGTGCGTATGTAGAAATGCGCGATCCGGAGACGTTGGTTCCGAATCCGCGAAATCCGAATCAGCACAGCGATAAGCAGATTGCTTTGTTGTCGAAAATCATACAGACGCAGGGCTGGCGTGCTCCGATTACTATATCTAAGCGTTCCGGCTTCGTTGTCCGTGGTCATGGCCGTTTGCTGGCTGCATTATCCTTAGGGCTGACAGATGTGCCTGTGGATGTGCAGGAATATGAATCGGAAGCGGCGGAATATGCAGATTTGATTGCGGATAATCGTATTGCGGAATTATCGAATATTGATAATGATCTGCTGGGACAGTTGTTGGCGGATACAGGCGATTTTGCAGACGTCACCGGCTACTCTGACAGTGATATTGACCGGCTTATCGGTGAGGCGGAATCGGCGGCTGCCGGTGCGGGCGTCGGTGAGGATGATTTTGATGCCGAAGCGGAAGCTGCAGATATTAAAGAACCGGTGACGCAGCCGGGCGACATCTGGGAATTGGGCGACCATCGATTGATATGCGGGGATTCTACTAATCCGGATGATGTTAAAACCGTTATGGATGGGCAGCTGGCGGATATGGTATTTACCGATCCGCCGTACAATGTGGAATATGTCGGCAAGACTAAAGATCACCTCACCATACAGAATGATAAGATGGATGAAGATGAATTCCGGCTGTTTTTATCAGAGGCATTCGTTGCGATGGCGGCAGTGCTCAAAAATGGCGGGGCGTATTACATCTGTCATGCGGATAGCTCCGGTGATATTTTCCGGCGAGCGGTTAGGGATTCAGGCTTGCTGTTAAAGCAGTGCTTAATCTGGGTAAAGAATACAATAGTTTTAGGTCGTCAGGATTATCAATGGCAGCATGAACCGATATTGTACGGATGGAAGCCGGACGGTTCGCACAAGTTTTACGGTGGGCGAAATAAATCTACTGTGATTGATGAACATCTTCCGCTGTCTATTACGAAAACGGATGATGGTTATGTGCTGAATTTCAAGACTGATATGCAGGATATCAATATTAAAGTACCAAGTTATGATGTGGTTGATTCCGGCACTGACGCTGATACTACAATCTGGCGGATACCGAAACCGACGCGGTCGGAAGATCACCCGACAATGAAGCCGATTGCGCTCTGTACGCGTGGGATCTTGAATTCAAGCCGGAAAGGCGAGATTGTTTTTGAACCGTTTTGCGGTTCGGGCAGCACGTTGATTGCGTGCCAGCAAACGGGGCGGAGGTGTCGGGCGGTTGAACTCGATCCGGTGTATTGTGATGTGATCGTTAAACGATATATTAATCAGGTAGGCACTGCTGCTGATGTGAAGCTGCATCGCGGCGGGGATGTAATTAATTATATGGATTTGCAAACCTGAAAATACAGAGTTAATATTATGACTGAAAGGATGGTTACTGTTATGAAACGTATGGTACTGGATAGCATAGTAAAATCTATTGACGCTAATTTCGAGGAGAGCAAGCATCCGCGTAGTGATGATGGTAAATTTACATCAAATGGCAGTCATCTGAACGGAGCTGCAAAATCCGGTAAAAAGGCTGGTGAAAATGTCAGTCTTGGTATGCGTTCTAAAGAAAGCAAAGTGTTGAACGAGGCTGGATTGGGTTCCGATTTATTTGCCGATATTGCTGACGCGGGAAAGACTGCACAACAGAAAAACGAGTGCAGAAATATTGCAAAAAATGCGATATCTGAAATGCTCGGCGAAGATATTTCAAAAGCAAACGCTGCTATTACTTCAAGAGAAATGCAGGAGCGCTGCTATATTGATGATGATCAGCCGTGGGAAGATTTTATGAAGTTGGCAAAAAATCCGAATTTAGAAAAAATCTTCAATGAATATATAAAAGCCGGTGTCGCTATTGAGAAAGGAAGTCCGAGATCACTTGGTGATGGGTATACTGCAGAAGGTGCGAAGCAGTACCGTAATTCACTATCCAAAGTGCTGGAATCTGAAATTCAAAAACGGAAAAGGGGATAAAAAAGTATCGCTTCTTTATCAAGCAACAATCCTTACGTGATCCCGAAGAAAAAAGATGAATTCAATATCCTTAGGATTGGAATGAAAATGCAATAATTTATATTACATTAAGCACCCTCGATCGGGGTGCTTTTTCTATGCGGAGGTGAGGTGATGCCGCGGCGGAATGAGGACAAGTATAATGCTGCTTATAACGATTTCAAGCGAGGTATTGCCTGCGCCCAAATCGCAAGTAAATACGGATTATCGAAAAATACGGTCTATGGATGGATACGGAAGTGGCGGGGCGAGCCGCATAAGAAACAGGTATTATCAGGACGTAATCTGCGGCACAATCTGTACAGTCAATATTTAACGCCGGAAACGCTCAAGGCTGCCGCTGAATTGCGGGGCGTATCTCCGCTTGATATACAGTGGATGTTGATCAGCTTGAAATTCGTCGCGATCATGACGTCGTGGCAGGCGATGATTGAATTTATCCGACAAGGAGATACGGAAGTCACTACTACGGATAAAACTGTAAGTACGGATACGACCGGTAAGCGGGTAGTGACCGTATCAACGCATACCGAGAAAGTATTGGTCTTTGATAAATGGCAGTCGTTTTTGAATACACAAGCCAGAGCAATGGCTACACTATCACATATGCTAAGAATATATGAGGATATGCTCCCGGAATCTCCGGAGAATGAGGAACGTATTACTCGCATTGATAAGATGCGGGCAGAAATACAGAATATTAAACGTCTGGGGTCTGCAGAGGGCAAGCCAGATCTGGCGGGCTATATAAATGCGTTACAGGCTGGAACGTCGGAGGTGTGGAATAATGGCGGTAATTGATAGGGGTGCATCGTTTCAATTTCTGCCGTTTTCCCGAAAGCAAAAACAACTTCTCTCATGGTGGATGCAGGGAAATTCGCCATATGCTGATTATGATTTGGTTATCGCTGACGGGTCTATTCGTTCCGGAAAGACAATTGCTATGGTGAATGCGTTTCTGCTTTGGTCACTCAGTCAGTTTGAGGGGCAGGCGTTTATCGTGGCGGGGCGGTCGTCCGGCGCATTAAAACGTAATCTGCTTTGGCCGATGTTCCAAATCCTGCACTCTATGCAGGTGCCGTATACATACAATCGGTCGGAGAATTATATAACAATCGGCAGTAATACATATTACTGCTTTGGTGCAAGCAATGAAGCCAGTCAGGATGTGATTCAAGGGTTGACTGCCGCCGGAGCTCTGGCGGATGAGGCGGCATTGTTTCCGCGATCATTTGTGGAGCAGATGATTGGCCGCTGCTCTGTTAAAAATTCTAAAATCTGGATGAACTGTAATCCGGAATCGCCGTATCATTACATTAAAACGGATTACATTGATAAAGCTGAAGAAAAACGAATCCTACACTTGCACTTTACGCTTGATGATAACTTATCACTTACTGATGAGGTGAAAGAGCGCTACATGCGTTTGTATCAGGGGATCTGGTATAAGCGGATGATTCTTGGCTTGTGGGTGATTGCCGAAGGCGTTATTTACGATATGTTTACGGACGCGAATCTGTACAATGATGATACGCGGCCGGAGCAGTTGCGCGGCCGGAGCCGGAGATATATTTCCATAGACTATGGGACGATTAATCCCATGGTCTTTTTAGATATTTACGATGATGGCACCGACCTCTGGTTAGACAAAGAATATTATTACAATTCCCGCAAAGAGGAGCGGCAGAAATCCGATGCCGAGTATTTGGAAGACTTTAAGCAATTTGTCGGCGACGAAGATCCCGATTATGTGATTATTGACCCGTCCGCCGCCAGCTTCAAGGTGCTACTGCGACAGGCGGGGTATCGTGTTAAGGACGCGGATAATGACGTGAATGACGGAATCCGTATGGTGGCCATGCTGTTTCGGACACTACACCTGCATATACATGAGCGGTGTCAAAATACGCGGGATGAATTGGCGTCCTACGTCTGGGACGAAAAAGCCGCATTAACTCACGGGCAGGAAAAGCCTGTCAAACAATCAGACCATGCATGCGATGCCATGCGTTATTGTGTAAAAACTATGATTAAAAGCTGGAGGCTGTCTGCTTATGAAGAAGAAAAGTAAAGCTCGCCGCTTAACGAACGACGCAGGGCGGAATGTGGGGCGGAAACTCACACTGGATGAGTTTGTGAATCCGCTTGCCCGCAGCGGCGCAGGTATGCCGAATCTGCTCGAGGCGACAGAATATCCGCTAACGAGGTTTACTCAAAACTGGCAGGTGTTGAACTCTCTGTACCGGTCGCACTGGGTCGTCCAGAAAATCATTAACACTATCCCGCAGGATATGATGAAGAATGGCTATGATTTCCAGTCTGATATCAATCCCGACCAGATACAGAAAATATCAAAAATTATCCGTCAGACGCGCCTGCACTCGAAAATATTAAACGGTTTGTACTGGGGACGGCTGTATGGCGGTGCTGCCGGAATCATTATGATTGACGGTGAGGATGATCGCATGGATGAGCCGCTGGATCTGGATCGTGTGATGCCGGGGGCGTTTAAAGGCTTGCTCATTATGGATCGGTGGTCTGGTATAATGCCGAGTGCCGATTTGATTACCGATATAACCGATCCCGATTTCGGTATGCCGGAATATTATGAGGTTACGCTGCCGGAAGGGCAGGGCGTTATCCGACTGCACAACAGCCGCGTCTGCCGGTTCTCCGGCCGTGAAATGCCGTATCTCGAGAAATTGGCCGAGAACTACTGGGGTACGTCTGAAATGGAACACGTTTTTTCGGAATTGAAAAAGCGTGATAACGTTTCATGGAATATTGCCCTGTTGACGTTCATGGCCAACATCCGCGTTATGAAAATTGACGGGATGGAGCAGCTCTTGGCGTACGGCGGCGATAAGTCGCAGCAGGCTCTGTATAATACGCTTGAAGGATTGAATATGATGCTGAATAATAACGGCATTCAGATTCTCGGCAAAGATGATTCCTACGAATCGCACCAGTATACATTTTCTGGGCTTGGAGAAGTCTATGACCGCTTCATGATGGACGTTTCCGGAGCGTGCGGGATTCCTGTCACAAAGTTATTTGGTCGGTCGCCTGCGGGCATGAACTCTACCGGCGATGCGGATATGGATAATTACTATGACACCATTGAGCAGTCGCAGGAATCGCAGTTACGTCCGGTGCTTGATAAGCTGCTGCCCATTGTCTGTATGTCAGCATTGGGGGCTGTGCCTGACGATCTGGATTATATATTTAATCCGGTACGCCGCCCGAGTAATGATGAAAAACAGAGCCTTGGCAGCCAGCAAACGGCAGCTGTCGTGCAGGCGTATACGGCGGGGCTGGTATCAGAAAAGACTGCGCTCCGAGAACTGCAGGGATCAAGCAAGCTGACCGGCATGTGGACGAACATTACCGATAAACAGATCGAAGCAGCGTCTGATCAGCCGGAAGCCGCCGGTGAAATGAATATCCCCGGCATGTCTTCGATGGAAACGCAGGACGCCGATTTTGAAGAGAGCAAGCATCCCCGCAGCGATGACGGTAAATTTACTGGCGGTGGCTCCGGTGGCGGTAATAGTATTGGCTTTAAGCAGGAAAGCCTTGATTTATTAGGGCAAGAGCATAAAGCTCCTCACGGAGATGCTGCCGTCCAAAAATTACTTGATTGTAAAAATGGGCATATCAAAAATGCATTTATTCGTTCTGATATTGATGACATTACGTTAATTTGGGGAAATGATGCAGTCGGGCTGAAGCATATTATTAAACGTCGCAAGGAAGAAAATGAAGATGTCGATGAACTTGTTTCGCATTTATCCGACACCATAGAAAATGGAACGTTGAAAATAAATAAGCGTGGCCGTTTTGTGATTACTAAAGGTAAGTATCAAGCTATTATTTCTCCTGAAATATTCAATGATAAACTGAATTTTCTTGTTACCGGATATTTTGTATATGACAAAAAAGATCAAGGAAGTCATGAAGACGATTAACTCTCATGACTTTACGTTAGAAAGACATACTCTTCTAACAACCTTGATCTCTTCTGTCTTGATTATATATCTCTTATGATGATAAATCAATTGTGAGGTTATATATGCCACTATGGGAGCCAAGGCGGCGAATTGAGCTGGCGTATCAGCGGGCATTGGAGCGTCTGTTAAAGCAGGCGCTTTTTACATGCCGCGACTGCAGCTCATATGCCGCATTTAAGCGGGCGATGGACACTTGGTCAAAAACCGAGGAATTCAGGGCGTTTTCTGAAGCTCTGGCGGGTAAAATGATTACCGGCTTGTTTGCTGATGTCGGCAGAAACTGGCGTGAGGCTGCACGCTATAACTCTAAAACGCGTGAAATGTATATGCGCTTGATAAAATCCATGGCCGGTGAGCGAGGCAGGCGCGTGCAGGAAATGATACGCGAAAATGCCGCGTTAATCCGAACACTGCCGCTGTCCACTGCTGAACAGGTTAGCGATTACGCTGCTGAGCAGGCAGCGAAAGGACGAAGACCTGAAGATATCGAAGCGGAAATATTAAAACTGTTTCCGAACCGAACGCGGGCGAGGTCAAAGCTGATTGCCCGCACGGAAATGGCGAAGTATCACACGGCTATGATTCAGGCGGACTGTCAGGATCTGGGACACAACTGGTATTTCTGGCGCAGCGTGCGGGATGAACGCTCCCGATCGGCGCATAAAAAAATGGATGGCGTTCTGTGCTCTTGGGATGATCCGCCGAATCCGGAGGCGTTATTTCCCGGATATCAGAAGCCCTATGGTCGATATCCGCCCGGCGGCACGTTTAATTGCCGATGTACGCCGGAGCCGGTTATTGTGCCGGAACAAATACCGGACACGGTACCGGTACATAAAAACGGAAAAATTACACGTATGAACAAATCGGCAGTTATTAAAATGGTAGGAGGTCTGATATAATGCAGGCTTATTACGGAAGCCGCTTTTCGCCCAACATGACGAGGACGACGGACGGCTTTTTAATCTGTCATAATGTCCCGCTTGCTCGGACGGGTGAGCAGGACTACCTGGGCAGCGAGGTCGGAATGAGCGATAGCTCAATCGTGAAAGTGTACCGAAAACCGGAAGAAGTCTTTAAGAAGTCTACTTTAGCGAGCTTTGAGGGAAAACCGGTAACGGACGATCATCCTGCTGAATTTGTAGAACCGGAAAATGCGACCGGTTATATCCGTGGTACCTGTGCGAATGTCCGCAGGGGTGCCGGTGAAAATGCCGATTTGATTATCGGCGATTTAATTATCTATGATGCTACGCTTATATCCGAGATTGAAGCAGGAAAGCGTGAAATATCTGCAGGGTATCTGTGTGATTATCGGGAATGCGACGGCGGATTGGAACAATGTAATATTGTCTGCAATCATATAGCGGTCGTGAATAACGGTCGAGCCGGTAGTCGAGTAGCCATCAGGGATGAAAAACCAGTTATTAAAAACGGAGGTAAGACAATGAGTAAAAAAGGTAATATTGTAAGTCGAATGCTGGCGGTCTTTGCGAAAGATGAAGATACCACGCCGGAAGATTTGAAAGAAGCTATGGACGCGGTGAATGAACCTGAAGAAAAGCCGGAGACCAAACCGGAAGTAAAGCCGGAAGTGAAAGATGAAGACGTACCGGAAGAAGAAGTAAAAAAAGCACTTGATGCAGCGTTCGCACCGCTCATGAAGCGCATCGCCGATCTGGAAGCGCGCATGAACGACGAAAAACCGGACGATCTGGACAATCTCGAGAAAGAATTATCTGAAGATGAAGATCCGATTGATAACGAGGAGTCCGTCACTGAAGCTCCGGAAAATATTAAAACCGAAGACGAGGACGATGAAGACGAAAAACCGACTGTTGACCGCGCAGTAGCTCGTTCTATTCTTCGAGCGATTAAACCGACTATCGCTGCATTGCCGGATGATCAGCGGCAGAAAGTCGTTGATGGACTTCGTGGCGCACTGATACCGCAGAAAAAGGATAATTCAGTTTTCGCTAAAATGCTGCATGCAAAAGCTGCAGACCATGGCATGGCTCACGCATCCGATTTCGGGGAAGCCTGCAGAAAAATGAATCCTCATTACAGAAAGGAAGGTAAATAATTATGCCAGGAACAGTTATTGGAAAAACTCTTAATTTCGGATATCCCGGACAGATTAGCCGTCAGGGGGATGAAATTTCTCGTACCAGACCGGTAAAGAAAGGTGCTGCGAATATCCCGTTCGGTGCTGCCGTTGAAATCGGTGCTGACGGAACCTGCACGCTACTGGGTGCAGGGGCAGGCACCGCTGCTGCATTTGCAGGCGTTGCTATGCGCCGTGTAAAGTCCGCGCTCGTTTATCCTGATCAGAACCACGGATATTATGCAGCCAATGAAAACTGCGATATTCTCGAACGCGGTGCGGTCATGGTTGAATGTGTTGCAGGGAATCCGACTGTGGACGGTGCCGTACATGTATACAAAGCAGCCGCAAGCGGTCACAAAATGGGAGAATTCGCAGCAGCTGCAGATGCAACAAATACAGTACAGCTTACTAATGCTAAGTGGGCGACCGGTAAAGATGCGAATAACGTCGCCGAGGTCGTTATTGTAACCCGTCAGGGCGTTTAACAGGAGGTAAATAATAATTATGGGTAGAAAAATCACGATGCCGTCCATGTACGGGAATGCTATTCCCACATTTGACAGCTCCGCTATTTCCGGAGGCCTGTCTTTTCTCGTTTCTGAACTTGAAAAAATCGACCCGAAACTGCGCGAACCGCTAACCAGCACTACATATCCCCGTGATATTAATATTCAGTCCGGCGGCGGATGGGTAGAATCCACCAGCGCGATGAATGTCGACTATGCCGCAGTCGGTGGTAATTCCGAAACCGGCGGCATTCAGAACGCAATCCGCAGAATTCAGGCAAACGTCGGTAAAGACGTATTTAAGGTGTTGCCTTATGAAATCACCATGGGTGTTAAATTCGTTGATATGCAGCGCGGTGCTGTAACCGGACGCTCCATTGAACAGATCTATAACACCGGTATCCGTCTTGATTACGACAAGTACATGGACAGCAATACTTATATCGGTAATGCTGATTACGGTACCGAAGGGCTGGTGAACCAGTCTAAAGTAACTCCGGTTTCCGTTGCAACAGGTGCTGCCGCTGCCACTGAATGGAAGAAGAAAACGCCGCTTGAAATCCTTACCGATATCAACGAGGCAATCATGGCAGGGTGGGCTGCTTCCGGGTACGACCAGACTGCTATTCCGAACCATATTCTGATTCCGCCGACACAGTATGGGTATCTGGTAACTACTATGGTTTCCATCGCCGGCGTGAACGGTGCAATCTCCATTCTTGAATATCTCAAGCAGAATAACATTGCTAAGAATAAGGGCGTCGACCTGTTTATCGGCGAATGCCGCTGGTGCGAAAAAGCAGGCGTCGGCCAGAAAGACCGTATGATCTGCTATGTCAATGAAGAACGCTTCGTCGGTATGGATGTTCCGGTTCCGCTCACCCGTGCAATGACGCAGCCGGTAGTTGCTAATGCATCCTATGACAGCTTGTATGTGTCTGCTGTCGGTCAGGTTAAAGTCCACTACACAGAACCGTTTGTTTATCGTGACGGCATTTAATCCGGGAGGTAATTATGGTTATTTTTGCGCATAAACGGGTAGGTTTCCGCAATCCGGAAACCGGGGCGATTTTCGCCACCCGTGAAATGGATTTAATTGATGCCCCGGATTGGATTAAAGCCGATCCGATGTTTGACTGGGCGGTGCAGGACGGAATTATCACAATCCCTGACGATAAGCCTGCCGCTGCCGATCCGCTGGATGATATGACGAAAGCGGAACTCATCGAAATGGGCACGAAGCTTGGGCTTGAATTGTCCGATAAGTCTACCAAAGCGGAACTCATTGAAGCCGTTACCGCGGCCAGAGGTGACTGATGAATATATACGGGATTATCGCTGCTGCGTCGAATATCCGGAGCAGTGATAATAATCCCGAATATACAATGGACGATTTTCTGACGATGTATCCGCAGTTTAAAGACGTGTCGGAAGTCGTCAGGAAAGCATGGATCAAGATGGCTATGAACTGCCTGCAGTATGACCGCTGGAATGACTTGTGGGAGATGGGCATGGGATTATATATAGCCCATTTTCTCACGCTATACCTGCAATCGTCGACACCTGAAGGTGCCAGCACGCAGCAGATTATCAATGCCGGATTATCCCGCGGTATTGCTACGAGTAAATCTGTTGCGGATATGTCCGTCGGATATGATTTCGGCTCGGTTGCGAGTGAATCTGCAGGTTGGGGGACATTTTCTCAGACTGTATACGGGCAGCAGTTTGTGCAGCTGGCAAAGGTTGCCGCCATGGGCGGTATGACAATCTGGTAATCTGGTAATGATATGGGTTTGACTGTAGTAAAGAAGCAACGCGCCGATTTTGACTTGGCAGCCCGTATGAAAGAACTGGAAAAAATCGGCGTATTAGTCGGTATACCATCTGACAGAACGGCACGTGACGGCGAATCGGTAACCAGCTCTGAACTGCTCTACCTGCATACCCACGGCATCCGCAGAAAAGCCATGCGGCAGGAAATGGATAAGGATGTGGAGCGTGGAATGAAGTATAGCGAGGCTCATGAGTTGTATTTGCAATCTCACGGGTCGCCGCTCTGGGCTTCGCCGCCGCGTCCTGTCCTTGAACCTGCCATCGCGGCTAATAAAGCCGTTATTGCCCGGGCGATGAATACCGGCGTTAAACAATATCTGCAGACTAAGAGTGACCGAGGTCTGCGGAGTGCGGGTAATCTGGCGGCATCGTACGCCAAGAAATGGTTTACCGATCCGCGTAATGGATGGGCACCGAACAGTCCGCGAACGATTGAGCTGAAAGGTTCAAGCCGCCCGCTCATCGATACCGGTGCCATGCAGGAGGCTATCACTTATGTAGTCAGAAAGGATTGATTGTATGCTGGATATTTCGTTTCTGCTTGATGATCCGGATTTCGTCACTACGTTCCAGATTGTTAAAAATCAGGGCGAGTGGCAGGACGGCGAGTATGTCGTATCACAAGCTGCGCCGGAAACGGTCAGCGGTGTCGTGAGGGCTACGGGCAAAGACGATCTGGAGATGCTTCCGGAAGCCGACCGGATATCCGGCTCAATCACATTCTGGACACGCAAGCCGATAGACCTTGATTTAACCGCCAGCCCGCCACCGCGCCTACGGTATGCGGGCAATACTTATAAAATTATGCATCTTGAAAATTGGCAGGATTCCGGCTATACGAAGATGATCGGAATTATGCTCGGGAGGAACGGGACAAATGAAAATTAAAGCTCTGCAGTCTTTGCTCCGAACAGCTATCTGCGATATTTTGCAGCAGCCGGTGAACGGCTCCACCGTGAGGGTATCATACCCGACGAACGGAGCCCCGGGATTTGCAATCACGGATACCGTTTTGTTTTTATACCTGCATGAGGCCGACGACAGTTACGGTAATGACCGTTCTCCGGTATATCATACCGAGAACGGCACCGTATATCGTGATCACGTCGGAACACGGGTCTGGGATATACTGCTGACGTGCTATGGCACGGACGGGCATGAATGGCTGGATCGGGTGCGTGCGGGTGTCCTTTGGGAGAAGACACGCAGAACTCTCGAGAGTAAGAACGTGTGTCTGGTTCCCACGAATCCTGCTATCGTACGTTCTCCGGAGTTATTTAACGGACAATGGTGGGAACGGTCTGATATGACGTTACGCTACAACGAACTTTACGTTAACACGGAAAACGTTGGAGCTATTGAACACGTCACACTTACAGTCCCGCACGATTCCGTGCCAAGCTCCGGTAATCAAGATGATTTTACAGGGAGTGTTAACGTTCCCTGATTATTAAAAAGGAGGCTAATATGCCGCTTAAACCGTTAGACCTGACAAGCGTTGTCAAGATTATTGTTAATCTTTCTCAGCGATCTGCTGTCAGAAAAGGATTCAATGTATGCTGCCTGATTGGCAAGACCGATATTATTCCGGCAGCAGAACGCGTCCGCGAGTATACATCTCTGGATGAAATGCTGCAGGATGGGTTCAAACTCACCGACCGCCTGTATAAAGCCGCTGCTCTGCTTATGGGGCAGAATAAAAAACCTGATAAATTCATGGTCGGCTGTATTGCCACGGTGAAGTCTGTAACAGAAACCGCTGTACAGGCTCTGAAAGCATGCCGCGAAGCTAATTATGAGTGGTATGTGGGTATCGTCTGCGAGGATCAGACCGCCACGCAGCACTTGGCAAATCTTGAATACACGAATTCATGTACGCCGGATACGGTCTATGCTTACACTTCCGGCGACGCCGAAAATGACGCTGCCGCTACAGATAACAGTGTGTTCGTTAAGGCAAAAAATAAACTGTATCGCCGTTGCTTTGGCCTGTTTTCAACAAAGCATTCCGACGCTGTGGCTGCGGCTATCGGAAATGCTATGGCTTTTATGACCGGTACGATCAATTCCGCATTTACCATGAAATTCAAGACGCTTTCCGGCATTGAAACAGAAAATGCAACTTCTGTTTTCCCGTCTAATTCCGTTACGAAAATCAAGGGAGCAAATGGTAATGTCTATGTGAACCGCGGTACTTATTACAATATGTTAGAAGAGGGCGTTATGGCCGACGGTTCATTCTTCGATGAGATTATTTTCCTTGATAAATTCAAAAATGATTGCCAGCTGGCTATCATGGATCGGCTGACACAGAATGCGAAAGTGCCGCAGACAGAAGCCGGAATGACGATCTTGCACAGGGCATTGGAAGATGTTTGCCAAGAGTACAACAAGATCGGATTCTTGGCGTCCGGCGTCTGGAATGGTAATGATGTGCTTGAACTCACAGCCGGTGATACGCTGCCGAACGGATATCTAATTCAGTCGGAACCGATTGATAAGCAGTCCCAGTCCGACCGTGATAACCGTATCGCACCGCCGATCTACATCGCACTGAAGCTCGCCGGGGCTATTCATTCCGTTGTCGTGCAGGTTGACGTCAACCGCTAAGAGGAGGCTAATGTATGAGATATTCAACTTATTCTTTCACCGACGTTACCGCCGTTATTTCGCATCCGTCCTACGGACAGTTTTCGGTTAACGGCGAGGGTATCGGGAATTTTTCTGTCAGCAAATCGACGGAACGCTCCCAGCAGAATATTGCTGCCGACGGCTCTGTAATGACCAGCAAGATTGCAGGGAACAATGGCACTGTATCTATCAATGCCCAGCAGACATCTCCGCTGCATAACTGGCTACAGGGGCTGTTTAATTATCTGTGGTCGGCGTCCACGGATGAATGGGCACAGATCAGCTTGACAATCCGCGCCCCGAAAATGAGCAAGACGATTTCCTGCTCTTACGGCGCATTTCAGAAAGAACCGGATGAACCGTTCGAATCTCAGGGACAGAATGTCAGCTGGGTGCTGCTTTTCGGCGATATTCAGCGGCTGAATCGGGCGTGAGGTGAACTATGAATTACAAAGATATTGAACTCACGGTTGCCGGAAAGAAGCGTAAATTTCGTATTAATAAATTCGACGCACGCACCGGCAGTTACATCCTCTATACGGTTATGTCCCGTTTTCTGCCGTCCATTCTGCAGTTAAAATCGGGCGCGGAAACCATCACGGATATGTCTAAAACGGATATGTCTAAAGTGGTTAATCCGGAAGATATTGTATCAAGCATAGCAATGAGTGAGGAAGAATTCGGAAAGCTGCAGACTGAGGCTTTGCGTGCCTGTGAAGAAATTCTTCCTGCAGGTGTTACGCCGGTACTTGATACATCTGGGAATTTTGCAGTCATCGGGCTTGAAAAAGAAGCCGTGGCTGTATTCGTTCTTACAGCGCAGGCACTGGTATTTAATTTATCCGGTTTTTTCGGCGAAGACGGCTTGACTTCCCTGTTGTCAGGGATTCAGCAGGTTACGCCGTCGCAGAGCCGGTAAATATTAACGCTTTTGCTTACTTGCCTGTTATGCAGGGTATGTGGCAGCAGAAAGAAGTATTTGATGGTACCTATACACTGGATGATCTGTTGGATGCTCATGAAATGATTATCCTACAGGCAGAAAACAAGCGCAGGGCGCAGGAGTATGCGGAAATGATGAATGGTGGTGATGCATAGTGGCGGCAAACTACATTGAAGAGTATCTGGTGAAACTGGGTACTGATGTCGACGCGCGGTCGGTTGCGGAGTTACAGAAAGCGGTTAATTCTGTCCATCAAATGGTCGGCGGGATGGAATCGCTGGCTCCGAAACTGGCGAAAGCCAGCGCACTTGTAATGGCGGCGATTAGTGGCATTGTGGCGTCCGGAGTATCACTCGTAAAGTCCATGGGCGATCAGGAAATGGCGTATGAAACGTTGGGACGGACGATGTTCGTTTCTGCCGGTCAGGCAAAACAAATGAAGATGGCGTTGGACGCTCTCGGAAAATCGGCTAATGAAGTACAGATTAATCCGAAGCTCCGCGAGCAGTATCGCCAGCTATTGTCCGACAGTGCGGCAATGACTGCAGGCGGCGGCTATAAGGCCGCCATGAATCAAGTGCAGGAACTGGCATTTGAATTCACGCGGTTAAAACAGGAAATCGCAGCCGGTATGCAGTGGGTCGCTTACTATATTGTCAAAGACCTTGCGAAACCTCTGGGTGATGCGAAAAAAACGCTAAAAACCATCAACGATTACATCATCACTAATTTGCCCCGCATTACCCGAACGATCGCGACCGGTTTCGGATTCGTGCGAAATATCGCATTCGCCGTCTGGCGGGTTCTATCCGGCATCGGTAAGCGTATCAACGAATTCTGGAAACGGCTACCGCATAACGGCAGAGTGGCGTTTCTCGCCCTCGGTACTGCTATTGCTGCGTTTCTTGCGGGACCGATCGGTGCTATGGCCATGGCCATCGGCGGAGTGCTGCTGCTCTTAGACGATTATTTCGCCTACATGGACGGCAAGAAAAGTCTGTTCGGCGAGCAGTGGGAAAAGCTGAATCGTGTTTTAGAGTTATGCAATAAAGCATGGTCAGTCATGGTGGATTATGTCAGTCGATTTTTCCACTGGGTTGAACATTCGGGGAGGCTGCAGGCATTCGTTGATGCGTTTGAGCGGATGGCGAAAGCTATCTACGATATAGCAGAATATCTCGGCGAGGAATTTTTTGAAAAACTATCTGAATTATGGACGTATATCGTCGATACAGAAACTGTTAATGCGTTTTCCGAAGCGTTCGATTCTCTCGGACAGGGCGTCACGTCATTGGTGAATGGCATATCGTCATTGATTGACGGAATTCTAAAATTCTTCAAAATCAGTGACGGCATTACAAGTAAAACTCGCGCTTGGACGTCATTTAAAAAAGTCCTTAAGCAAATTGTTATTACTATTGCAAAGATGATTTCCGGCATCGGAAAATTCGCGAATATCATCGGTAAATTATTGACGGGTGATTTTGCCGGAGCAAAAGCTCTCATCGGTAATATGTTCTCTGGCGGTGTCGACTTGTCCGACAAGCGTCTGGGCGCGCTATCGTCAAAATACGAGGGCGCACCGGGTACCACAGGGGGTTCCGGTGGAGCGTATGGCAGCTGGCAGATTATCCCAGATAATATACCAGATTTCCTGCAGCACTTGTCCGGCATCAATACCGAGTGGTATAACCGTTTATCAAATGCGGGAGCTGTCGGCTCTGCAGACTTTGATCAGGAATGGCGCGATATTGCCAGTGAAGATCCCGAAGGGTTCCGGGAAGCGCAGCGACAGTATATTGCAAAAACGCATTATGCTCCGCAAGTTGCGCAGATCCTGAATAGTACGGGGCTAAATATTGAAAAACAATCTCGAGGTGTGCGTGAAGCAGTCTGGTCAGTTGCCGTGCAGCATGGCGGCGGGACGAATATCATCGAGCGGGCAATACAGGCAATGGGCGGAGCAGGTGCCATCAATATGTCCGCTGAATCGCAAAAAGCATTGATTGACGCAATCTATAACGTCCGTAATGGATATACGGCTAACAGTGAAGGCGTTACTGCCGAGCAATTACATGACCGCTGGGACTCGGAACGTGCTGACGCGAAAGCGATCATACAACAGGAAGCGGACGAATGGGCACGGAATAATCCCCCGCCGCCACAGGAACCGGATGTAACGCCGTCCGGGAGTCCGTCTTTGTTGGAAAGAGCAGCAAATACAGGCAGGGTACTTGAAAACGGCTGGAATGCAGTAAAGCAAAAGTGGGGCGAATGGACGGGTACGATTAGCAATCTTGCGGGGACGAGCAGCTTTGCGGATTCCCGCAGTTCAAGAAATACCGTTAATGCGCCAGTAACCATCAATGTCTACGGCAATAACGCCGATCCGCAGGCTATCGGCAGAGCGGCGGCATCAGAAATCAGAAAGGTACTGCCGGAACGTGATATTGGTAATATCTATGACAGGGGGGCGGGTATGCAGTGAGTTTAATTACGTCAATCAAAAACTACGGTAAAGAAATCACATCATCTCGTGCCAGCTGGACGGACTTTACAAAAGATGTCGCGAAAGTATTTAACAATCAAACGCTGCTGGATTACACCACTGCGTTTAATAATTTTGAGGACTATATTTTATATACGCCGAAATGGACAATCGGCGGAGCTGCATTTTCCGGCATTATGCGGACAAATCACGCATTGTCGGTTGAAGCGACGCATTATCCGGTGCAGAGCGGATCGGTGATGACTGATCACGCGATATTACTGCCGGCAGAACTTGACATTGACGTGATGGTGTCCGATGCAGAAGTGTATTCCCGGTCAATCAAGACGGGGAACAGGCTATTTGACGCGGTTATCAGCGGTTACAATCAGATTAACAGTATTATTCCGATTACAAATTTCTTTGCACCGCCCGGCCAGCCTGCAGTTACCGGCGACAGAGGTATATCTGCATGGACATTGTTTGCAAATATGATTACTGCGCGCACGCCGGTGGATGTCGTAACGCGTCTCGGAACGTATCACAATATGCTTTTAGTCCATGCCGAAGCGCCCGATGACGTAAGCAGCCTGCACGGGCTGAACTGCTCGCTACATTTTGAGCAGATTGACGTGGCGCAAGTCGCCGAAGTTCAGGTATCCGCCCGATCGCAAACGACGGGATCGTCCAATTCCGGCGCGCAGCCGGTTGACACGGATTCTCCGGCGAACAATCAAAGCATATTGTCTGCGATTAACGATTCTATCGGAGGTAAATGATGTATTCAATTATACCGATTACCGCGAAACCTCGGAACACGTTTTCATGCAAAATACCGGTTGACAGTAAAAATATAACATTGGTATTTTCGACAAGATACAATGAGATTGCAGGATATTGGAATGTATCGGTATCCGACGGCAACGGCACGGAGTTGATACACAATCTGCCAATGCTGCCGGGGCAGAATATACTGGAACAATATTCATATCTCGAGATTGGTGCCGCCTGCGTTATCCCTGCCCACAAGATGGAGGATGAATGGCCGAATGCGGGAAATCTCGGTGCCGATTGGTTGCTTGTCTGGAGTGATACGGCATGAGCGCAAGACAGGAAATTACAACGACAGCCAATCTCGGCTTATACGGTCGTATGTGGCGGGTATTAGTGCAATACGAAGAGACAACAGCTCTCGATGTGTCTAATCTTCGAACAGTATTTGAGATCAAGAAAAATGCGTTGGGACAGCCGTCTATTGCACATATTATGATATATAATCTGGCTCCGGATACGGAAGCGCAAATCATCAAAGAGGGCTTTCATGTCCAGCTTGAAGCCGGATATGCGGCGCAGTACGGCTTGATTTTTGACGGCGATATTATACAGGTTTTCCGAAATCGTGAGGACGGTATCAATTATCGGCTTGAAATCATAGCTGCCGACGGCAAGAGCTTTTACGGCGGTAATTTTATCCGGACGACGCTCGCTGCGGGCAGTAAACCTCGAGATGTGATTGAAGCTGCGGCAAAGCTGGCATATTATCCGATTGAAATCGAGCATGTATCAGACAATCTACCGGAAACAACATTGCCGCGCGGCAAAGTATGCTTCGGTTATCCGGCAGATATATTAGATGATCAGGCACGGACGACCGATTCATTCGTGCAGGTTGATAACGGGAAGTTAGAGGTACGAAAATACACCGACCCGATCCCGGATGATAAATGTTTGTATTTGACGCCACAGACCGGGCTTGTCGGCACGCCGGAATATACTGATGATGGCATTGGTATTCGCATGCTATTAAATCCGATCGTCACGATTCACGGGCTGATTAAAATCGATAACGATATTATTCAGAGGTCGGCGGTTGATACCGGCCAAATGATGAAACCGAACATGTCACCGGCAGGTGGTAAAGTCGCTGATCAGAACACCCGTTTTGACCCGTCTGGTGAATATGAAGTATATTCTCTGGTTCACTCCGGTGATACACATGGCGAGACGTGGATGACAGAAATTGTCGGCATTGGCCGTAACGGTAAAGCAGGATTGCCGATTATGGTTGATTCTGCAGATGGGACGGTGAGGTCATGATATCAATTGAAAGTCGAACTGCAGGGAATTTGGATAAATCCCGGCGTGAGCGGAGCGATTTCTCCCGCACTCTCAGGGTAGCAATCCCCGGCGTCGTGACTGAGGTAAATTATGCTGCTCAAACGGTATCAGTACAGCCGACTATCAGAGAGAAAATCGAAATGGATGGAACGTATCAATGGGTCGAATTACCGATATTGATTAACGTTCCATTTTTTGTATATTCCGGCGGCGGCTATTGCATTACGCTGCCCGTTTCGCCGGGTGATGAATGCTTGGTAATTTTCGCGGATAGCTGTATCGACGCATGGTGGCAATCCGGAGGCGTGCAGAATCAGGTAGAACGCCGTCGGCACGATCTGTCCGACGGCATGGCGATTGTCGGTTTTCGTTCGCAGGTGCATACGGTACCTGGCTATTCCGGGGATTCTGTGCAGGTTCGGACAGAGGATGGCGGGACGTTCATTGATCTGAGGCCGGGGCAGGTCACGATAAATGCGAATGTACAGATTAACGGCAATTTATCAACGTCCGGCAACGCTCAGACCGGGGGAAACCATACAGTTACCGGTACGCTCAAGGCAGGGGGAATCAACATGAATACGCATACTCACCGCGGAGACAGTGGTGGAAGCACGGGGGCACCCAGATGAAATACAGACGATTGGACGAAAACGGCGACTTTACTTTCGGTGCCGGGTCGGCAAATTATATCTCCGATCGCGAAGCCTGCGCACAGGCGGTTAAAACCAGATTATTACTGTTTTTAGCAGAATGGTGGGAAGATCTAACCGACGGGCTGCCACTCTGGCAAAAAATATTAGGTCATAGCGACATCAAGGCGGCTGAACAGCTCCTGCGTGACCGCATAACAGGAACCGAGCACGTGCAGGATATCATTGAATTCCACTCATACTGGAACGGCGATTCCCGGCAATACACGTTTTCCTGCACCGTTAATACGGACTATGGCGAAGTGCAGTTATCGGAGGTGACGTTATAAATGGCATATTTTAAGCCGTACATAGACGGTACCGGATATCATTATCCGACGTATAACGATATCCGGGACGACATGATGGATCGATTCCGGCAGATCTACGGGCAGGATATCTATCTGGGTAATGACAGTCAGGATTACCAAATTATCAGTGTTTTTGCTCTCAAGATTTATGACACGTTTCAAGCGGTCGAGTTGGATTATAATAACCGGTCACCGAAAACCGCAATCGGTACTGCATTAGATGCGCTCGTGAAAATCAACGGACTAACGCGCAAGAAGGCATCATACAGTACAGTACAAGTCACACTCACCGGTGATGCCGGGACGCAGGTCGTTGGTGGTATCGTGCGGGATAGTAACGATGTACAGTGGGCATTACCGTATCGAGTAGATATTGGTTCGTCCGGCACGGTTACGGTTACTGCTACATGCAAAAAAATAGGTGCCGTCGGGGCACCTGCAGGATCAGTCACGGGTATTGTTACACCGACCAAAGGCTGGATATCTGTCACGAATAACGAGCAGGCGGTATTAGGCCAGCCGATTGAAACCGACGCTCAATTGCGGGCACGCCAGACAATTTCCGTCGCGAATCCGTCGCAGGCGGTTATCGAATCGACAAAGGGCGCGATCGCCGCTGTTTCCGGTGTTACACGTTATTCTGTGTTGGAGAATGATACAAATATAACGGACAGTTACGGCACTCCCGGACATTCGATTTCTGCTATCGTCGAAGGCGGCGCGGATGAGGAAATTGCGAAAGCAATCTATCTCCGGAAATCTCCGGGATGCGGAACATACGGCACTACGGCGGTTAGTGTACTGAACGCCGAAAATGTAGCGACGAATATTAAATTCTTCCGCCCAGCATATGTTAAACTTGACGTTCGCGTCCGCGTCAAGAAACTAACCGGCTACACAAAAGAAGTCGAGGCGGCAATTATTGATTACGTCAAGTATTATCTGTCAATTTTAGCCATCGGACAATCCGTCTACTTGTCGAGTATCTGGGCGATTGCGACACGGGCTATTGCGGATATTACGAATCCGACTTTTAGTGTCATTGAGGTTAAATTGGGCATTAAGGGCAGTAATCCGACTGTCGCGAATATCCCGATATTGTTTAATCAGGTGGCGCAGTATAATTCCTGCACGGTCACGGCGGAGGATGTTTAATCATGGCGTTATATGAAGGTTACTTAGACTGCATTACGTCGGAACATCGTGACAAGCCGAAATATACAGAAATGATGAAAATGCTGCTGAGTTATACGGACGATCCGATGCAGATATTATTTGATATGCCGGATGCATTTAATATCGATACAGCGGCAGGGACGCAACTTGATACTATCGGCTTGTATCTCGGACGATCGCGGGTAATGCCGTTTAATGCGAAAAATGGCGCAAGTAGTGTATTATCGGATAAGCTGTATCGTATATTGCTTAAAGCAACGATTACGAAAATGAATTGGGATGCCGGTATTGAATCGCTGCAGGAACGATGGCGGCCGTTACTGCCGAATATCACAATATCGATCCGCGACAATCAAGATATGACGATTGACGTGTCATTAGTCGGCGTTAGCGATGAACAATTAAAAGAAATGATAGAACTGGGCTACATTATACCGAAGCCGGAAGGCGTCCGGTTAAATCTGCAGGTTTCCGCGAATCCGCTATTTGCGTACGACTTAAATACTGATGTTTTCGCTGGTTACGAAAAAGGAGAATGGTCGAATGGCTGATAATAATTTTAAAGTATTTGACGAAAAAAAAACCAATGTAATGTCTGATACGGATTATGCTAATCACACGCAGCGGTCAAATGGCGTGCAATCTGGCGTTGCGTCGTCCGCTCTGCATAATAAGTTATATCGTCAGGTTAGTATGATGAGTAAAGCGTTAGCTGATTTTATCGCCAGTCAAGCATTTGATGCGAAAGACGAAGACGCGCAATTATTATCGCAGAATCTACAGAAAGCGCTGACGAAATTTGCGAAAACGCCATTAGATGATCATAATACGAATCCGGCGGCTCACGCCGCGGGTATCGCGGGGAATGCTGCTACAGCCACCGCCGACCAGTACGGTGTCCAATTTACTCAAGGATACGTCGGCGAACGCACATATTTAAATGCGGGTATGTTTCATGCATGGAACGAAATTATGGCAGCCGGAGTATATACTATCGACGAATCCTGTTTTGACCTGCAAGGTGCGCCGTCTGGCATGGTAACGTCCGGTGTATTAGTCGTATTTTTAATGCAGGATACCGTTGCGCAGTTATATATCGCTAATATGTATAATTCTGTAACGAATAACACCGCATTAAAATCAATGGCAACCAGACTGTATATCAATAATGCATGGACGCGATGGCGGTATGCAGCAGATTATTCCGGTATCGCCCGAAAATTTTTAATGCTATCTGGCGGCACACTGACAGGTGATTTAACCGTACCGACTGTACACGGGGCGTTAGACGGCAATGCTGATAGTGCTACAAGACTACAAACGGCAAGACGAATAGGCGGAGTATCATTTGACGGTACTGCTGATATAGATTTACCCGGAGTGAACAAAATAGGGAATCAGGACACAACGGGTACTGCTGATAGTGCCAATTATATAGTCTACACAAAAGGCATTTCTGGTGATAAGGATAATAATATCGCTTTAGAAGCACTACAGTTAAACAGAATGACACTTACACGGGCTAACGGTATAAATATTAGCGGCAGTCAGAGATTCGGTTCTATCATATCGTTGCCATACGGGATAGATGACACGCGTAATATGGTGCAACAGATTTTCACGGAAAACGACAACGGGCGCATGTGGTTTCGAACAAACCATTATTCTGGTAATAAACAATTCACTCCGTGGTCTGCAATTGCCTTTTTGAGTGACATTACTGCTATAGACAGTATGAACGTTAATAACGCTAACGCATGGTGGGTGAAGTTAAAAGGCGGTCTAATAATACAAGGAGGACGCGCAAATAGTAATACGTTTTTCGCTTACCCGATTGCTTTTAATAATCTACTATATGTTGGAAAGCAAGTTACAGAAAATAATTCAGAAAATAACATGTGGATCAAGGAAAATGCTGTTGGCGAATGGAATCAGCCGGAGCATTCTTATACAAACAAAACCGGAATATGGCTCCCTAAAATGAACTGGAACCCATTATGCCAAGTCTTAGCTATCGGATTTTAAGAGAGGTAAAAAAATATATGACTTACATATCAATTTATAATAAAACATCCGGCGAACGTATCACATCATTGGTCACGGGCGTTCACGGCGAAACTATCGAAGAACTCACAAGAAAAGCAAAATCTGATTATCCGAACGCTATATATATCAATCAAACCGAGGATGAATGGCAAGAGTCCATTGCCGGTAATTATGAATATCGTGACGGTAAACTACAGGCACCGCTGCCGCCTACGCAGGAAGAGTTGGACGCCATCGAATATGCTCGTTTACAAGCCGCCGAATTGGCAGAGTTAAAACAGTTACTGTCAGATACGGACTATAACGTGACGAAATTCATCGAGGGTGTTTTCACCGCCACGCAGTACGAGCCGATGAAACAAGCACGGGCAGAATGGCGGGCGGCATATAACGCAATCGAAACAACAAAAGACTTGAAAGCATTAAAGACAATCACTTACAGCACCCATATCCCTGTGATCAAATAATAGAGGTGTCATTTTGAATGAAATTATTATCACGTCACCATCATTATATCAGCAGATAATAGGCAGTTTGACTTGCACTATCCCCGCAAATGCGGTTGTAGATATAACAGGCACTATCTTTTTCACACTTGCGCTATTGTTCACTGATGTTATGTTGCGCATTACAATTGAGTGTAACAACTATTTAAAAACCACAGGTAAGAGTTATACTCTGTGCAACATTATTACCACCTTCCTTTGGTACGGCTGGGGTTCTGTTACGCTGCCAAACGGCAGCAAGTGCAGGTTTTTAATCAGCAAAGGGCTGCGGACGGCATTAGTATTAAAAATGGCGGTGCAGTACCCCGTGCTGTTTGCTTTTTCCGTACTGTCATTCTTGTTGCCGGACGTTGAGATCATTGGCTGGCGGTTTGATTACGTTGTTTCTTTCGCATTTTTGATCATTCCGGTACTTTGCGAAATAACGTCCATCATTGAAAAATTAAATATGCTGGACGCAGAAATAATTAAAATCGGACACGCTTTTATCAGATTTATTAAATCGGTTAGGAGGTAGTATGCAAGCAAAGTTAAAAGCATTGTGGACTAAAGCTGTGTCATATCTGCCTACCGCCCGCAGGAAAATACAAACGTCTATGCAAGTCGTCTATGTATACGGTGCAGGGCTTATCATTTTATTTTTGATGATATTAACCGCATGGTTGCATGATTGGTGGCGGACAGGCGTTGCTAATACGCAGCTTTTAATTTCATTTTTCAAGGAATTTACAGCTCCGGCAGTTGTCGGGGCTTTTACTTTTGTATCTGTGTTTTTAGTTGATAAAAATCATGACGGCAGACCGGACGCGGCTGAAAAAGAGGCAAAAAAAGAGAAGTCGAAACCGCCGATTGTACCGCCGATCAAGGAGGAACGCAAATGAATATGTCTGAATTTAAGCAGGAACTTAAAGATAACAGGGATTACTTTTATCAATTCCCGTATCCCGTCGTCACATATTATCATTGGACGGCGGGTAGATACTTTACTACGTTTAATGATTATCATTACTGTATCGACGGAGACGGGGAAATAATCAATACAAGACCCATTACCGAGGTACCTGAAGCCACGTGGCACAGGAACACGGGCAGTATTGCTATTGCTTTGTGTGCCTGCTATGCCGGCAAGCCTGATGATTTGGGCGATTATCCGCCCACAGATGCGCAAATTGAGATACTGTCCAAAATGACCGCAGCTATTGCAGAAGTGTTTGAGAATCCGATTGATTATGATCACTTTATGACGCACGGAGAGGCGGCTGATATTGACGGATACGGATTGTATTCCGGCGATTCCGATTGTCGCTGGGATTTACAAATCCTGCACAATGGTGACCGATACGGAAGCGGCGGAGATATTATCCGCGAAAAAGCGCAGTATTACTTAGAGCAAGGGGTGTAATATGCTAACAATATCAAATCAAAATATATTTTTGACGCGAGGCGATACGGCAAAAATAGCATTAAGTATCACATCTGCCGGAAATTCTGCTTATGACAGTACAAAAGATACGGTTGTGTTAACAGTCAAAAAATCGACCACGGACAAAGAAAAAATACTACAAAAAACCGCATCTCATGACGACACTAAAAATCTTGATTACGGAGATTATGTATATGATGTACAGCTAACTACCGTTGCCGGAAATGTCTGTACAATTATTACGCCGCATAGGTTTAGACTGGAAGAGGAGGTTAATTTTGATTGACGAATTACAAGCAGAAATTGCTGAATCCGGAACTCTTGCAGGAAGTATGTCAACCGTCGAGGATTTAACCGCCGAAATATCACCATCCAGCATTGGGCGGGATGGGAAATCGGCGTATGAGATAGCAGTCGATAACGGATTTAACGGCACGGTGGCAGAATGGCTGCAATCCCTGCACGGTGATAAAGGTGATCCTGGTGTCAAGGGCGACCCGGGCAAAGATGGATCTGATGCAACGGTGGATTTAACCGATTATGCGAAAAAATCAGAAATAATCACGGAATCCCGCATTATTGAATTGATTAACGCTAACGCTGTATCTGCAGAATCAATATCAACGGCAGTCAGTCAAGCTATCGAAAATTACAAGAAGTCTACTGAATTAATATTCCGTTTAGCATATCAGGGCTATGAATCTGAAACCAGCCGAAAGGATAGTATACATGTCTGTGAGATGGTTACGAAATATCAATCTGCAGATTTTAATGACTTTTTTGAAATTAAAAATGAAACGGACTTCGTGGCAAAGAAAGACTGCACTCTTATTGCAGTCAGTAAAGTCTATCAATATGCAACATCAAGCGGTAATACGTCAGTCAATCGCGTTGTATTAAACGCTGTAACGATAGCACAATCCGAAACAGTAAGCCGCATGGCCGGGTCTGTCGGTGCGACACAGTCCGGCGTATTTTCGGCTAAGACGGGAGCGATTTTGCGGTGTGAAACATACTCAGGAAAAGGATATCCGCAGGGCGGTATGCAGATATATATATCGCCGATTGTGTCGAATAGTTATAGCTATGACGGCACTACACCGGACGCATATTTAACCAGTAATTACACAACTGATAAAGGGTGAGGTGGAAAATGTATGATAAAAAACAGGCTTATTATATGCTTATTATCGGCGGGGTTATTCTTGTTTCCGTCATTGTCTGGTTCGCATGTGCAGGCAGAGGCGATGTATCAAATCTCCAAAACGGAGCTGACGCAATTAGAACAGAACTTACAGACGCTGGCGAATCACAGCGAGCAGAAGCAGCAGCTATTGACCGAGCAGCAGAGGCAGCTGACCGAAGCGCAGAATCAATTAAAAGTAGTCAACGAGCAGCTGAAAATATCCAGAGCATTGAACGCACAGACGCAGAAATCATTGCGGAAAGCAGAGGAATCCTTAAACGAGTACGAGAAAGAGGCGGAACGGAAAATACGGATTAAAACAAGGCAGCGGAATTTGTGGATTTTGATTTCTGGTGGCTTGCTCGCAGGCTTAGCGGTGAGGTGATGACATGAGGTGGTTTATTTACGCTCCTTTGCAAATTGTCTGTATGATTGTTTGCTATCTCACGAATTGGATTGTCGTATTGTTTGCTGACCGGAACGGCGAATTGCCGGGCATATTACGGTTATGGCAAACGTGGGATGACAGCTTGGATTCTGAAGATTGCGTGACAAAATATGCTCCGAGGATCATTAGGTACGACTTTTATAAATATTACCGTGTAGAGCGGCACATCTTACCTACGTATAACCGATGGAAGAAATACAGCATTAACATTGCTCCGCTGCCGCTGATTGACCATATTAAGCGGTATTTCTGCCGTGTTTTTTGGCTTTACCGCAATTGTGCATACGGCTTTGCCTTTGAGTGGTTCGGATGTGATGTGCCGCCGGGCAGCGTCAAAGTCTATGCGGACTATAAAGCCGGCGAACATGAACTATATTATGCGTCGTCAAGAAATCACTGGATGTTATACTGCACACTACCAATTAGCAACCGTTATCGATGGCGGATATATTTAGGATGGAAATTGGCACCGGATATCGCAATGTATCATAGAGCTATGATTGCATTCCGGATTTGGTTTTGTCGTGACGAATAATAAAAATAAATTTTTGAGCAGTAAGGATATTTCATTCTTACTGCTCTTTTTTATTGCGTTGGCCATCCGATAAATACTGACTTTTTTATTTTTCGTCTGTCAGAATGCTGATAAATACTGATAATTTTAATATTGTAAACTTTACTGTTTTTGGTGCGGTTTGGCCATTAAGAAAACTACTGAATTTATTTGTAAACTGTTTATGTTTAATGTTAGAAATAATTTATAAAAAATATTTTGAATTAGTATTGCAAAATCAAAATAGGAATAGAATTATAAAAAATAAGAGCGGTGAAATACCCGTTCTTTTTATAATAAAAAAATAGGATCGATATCAAATGATATTGATCCCGTAAAAACAGACACTCTGTTTTTGAGTTCTGAAAATATTATAACATATCACGTCTACGGCGGACACAGGATTACGCTGTGGCTTCCACGTGGCTTCCAATCTGTATAAGCATAAATTCTAAAAAATACGATAAATACTAAGAATATTGAACATTTTATATCCCCATCAGAATTGTGAAAAGTATAATTGAAAAAATGAATTTCCGCCACTGCGTAGAGGAAAGAGATGAACGCGGACAGCGCGGCATGGGGAAATATATTTCGGCATGTAAAATTCAATCGGGCCGTAGCAGTACCCGCTTCCCTCCTTTCCTTCAAAGCATTCTCGACTCCGTTCAGATGACCGGGGACGGCAAGGCGTCATCCGGGACGTGAGTAAAGGATCTGCTATAGTGATGACGCAAAAGATTAAAATGAAAGGTCTTTTTCTGTCAGCAGGATTCTGTCGTCCGTAAGCTGACAGTTTTTGTTTGCTGATAAAAGTGGAATTGCCTGCTCTTTGTCATATGGCCGTTTCCTGTTTTTCCCGCAAAGTATTCTTGCACTTGCCCTGAATGGTAGGGGACGGCAAGGTATTTTCCGGTGTCCTTATCATTTGCCGTTCTATGTTGTAAAATATAAATATGTCATTATCTTTTCAATGGAATGGTTGTGAATAAGGATCTTAGATGGAAGATATAAAGGATTTAATGGATCGTTTGAAGAAACGCATTATCAGCGGCGGCGCAGCGGATAAACCGGAACTGAAAAGGCGTCTGGATGTGATTTATGAAATCTATGCCGGCGCTGTTGGTCCGGAAGAACTGATTGTCCGCGCAAGCCGCTATGGCGCATTGAAATATATTCATCATGAAAATCTGAAGAAACGCCTTTTGGGGATTGAGCGGCTGGTTTTTGAGAGCAGGGAGTATACCGAAGAACCGCAGGAGGGAGAAATTCCTGCTATTCTTGACCGGCTGGAAGATCGTTTGGCGGAACTCCTGGCACGCCGGGCGGTGGAGGAGCGTCTGGAGAGGAAGATTTCCGAACGCCTGGAAGAAAAGCATAAAGAATATGTGGATGAAGTGAAGCGTGAACTTTTGGAAGAAGACGAGGACGATGTGGAGACGGCACAGAGCCGGCATAAAATGGAAAAACTGGAAGCTTTGGATAAAATCAGTCTGACGAAAACGGTCATGAATGTGGTAAAGCCGGGCACCCTGTCGGAAATTGTCGGGCAAAATGACGCAGTGAAAGCATTGGCATCCAAAATCGCTTCTCCCTATCCCCAGCATTTAATTCTTTACGGACCGCCCGGTGTGGGGAAGACGACGGCCGCCCGTCTTGTCCTTGAGGAAGCAAAGAAAACGGCCTGGTCAGCATTCGGAGAGAATGCGCCTTTTGTGGAATGCGACGGTACGACGCTCCGCTGGGACAGCCGTGATATTACGAATCCTCTTATCGGTTCCGTCCATGATCCTATTTACCAAGGCGCGCAGAGGGAATTGGCAGATGACGGTATTCCCGAACCGAAGCCGGGGCTTGTGACGGATGCCCACGGGGGTATTCTGTTTATTGATGAAATAGGGGAATTGGATCCTATCCTTTTGAATAAGCTTCTTAAGGTGCTGGAAGATAAAAGGGTGCCTTTCGAATCGGCGTATTATGATGAAGAAAATCCCTATGTGCCGGCGTATATCAAAAAATTATTCCGCGACGGCGCACCTGCTGATTTCATTCTCATTGGTGCGACTACACGGGAGCCGCAGGAAATCAATCCCGCTATCCGTTCGCGGTGCGCGGAAGTATTCTTTGAACCGCTTCGGCCGGAAGATGTAGAAACCATCGTAAAAAATGCGGCGGAGAAATTGAAAGTGTCTTTGGAAGACGGTGTGGCGGAAATGATCAGTGAATACACCATGGAAGGCAGAAAAGCGGTAAATCTTCTTGCCGATGCGTACAGTCTGGCAGTATATGAAGCGGGCGGGGCGGGGAAAAATTTTATTTCCCGAGAAATCATGCGCCGCACGGCAAGGGGAAGCCGCCTTACCGTATCGCATCATAAAATGGCATCGGACGTGCCGGAAGTGGGGCATGTTTTCGGACTGGGCGTTTCGGGATTTTCAGGAAGCACTATTGAGATCGAAGCGGCGGCATATCCTGCCAAAGAAGCGGGGAAAGGGACGCTCCATTTTAATAATACAGCAGGATCTATGGCAAAAGATTCCGTGGCAACGGCGGCATCGGTGGTACGCAGGCTTACCGATAAAAATCTGGGCGATTACGATCTCCATGTGAATGTGATCGGCGGAGGGAATGTTGACGGTCCTTCGGCAGGGTGCGCTGTCACGGCAGCCATTATTTCCGCGGTGGAACAAAAACCGCTTCGCCAGGATTGGGCTGTAACGGGGGAAATTTCTTTGTCCGGAGAAATCAAACCGGTAGGCGGCGTTTATGAAAAGGCGTTTGGCGCTCATCAGGCAGGGATGAAAGGACTTATTATTCCGGCGGAAAATAAGGAAGATATCGGGGAAACCCATTTCGGCATGGAAGTGGCGGCAGTACGGACGATTGAAGATGTATTGGATAAAATACTTGTGAAATAACAGGAGAAGATTATGGCTGCAACAGAACGCGGAGGCAAAAACCGGGGCAAACAGAAAAATGATACCGAAACGCTCATATTGGGACGGATGCCTCCACAGAATATAGAAGCGGAAATGGCAGTTCTCGGTGCGATGCTTCTGGACAAAGATGCCATTGAAGTGGCGGAAAACATGCTGCATCCCGAGGATTTCTACCGTGAGCAGGATGCGATCATTTATCAGGCGGTTCTGAATTTGTCCCGCGCAGGGAAAAGCGCAGATATCCTGACGGTCACGGAAGAGCTGCGACGCATGGGGCGCCTTGATGATGTGGGCGGCATTATGTATGTCAATGAGCTGCCGGAGCACGTAATCACCACGAAGGGGATTGAACGCCATGTGGATATCGTGTCGGGAAAAGCAAAACTCCGCCGTCTGATCGATACGGCGGGGGATATTGCGGAAGCTGCGTATACCGAAGAAAATACGGTGGAAGAAATTGTAGATGATGCGGAACGCGCTATTCTCCAGGTTGCCAGGGAGCAAAATGTGAAAGGTTTTACTCCTGTGGGTGAAGCGGTCCAGCATACCTTGGAAGATATTACAAGGAAGTACCAGAACCATGAGCTGATCACGGGACTGGCAACGGGATTTGCCAAGTTAGACGCGTTTACAAACGGTTTCCAAAAAGGGAATTTGATTATTGTCGCGGCACGCCCGTCCATGGGGAAGACGGCGATTGTTCTCAATATGGCGAAGAATATGAGCCTTTCTTCCGCACGGAAAACAGTAGCATTTTTCTCTCTTGAAATGGGGCGTGATGAACTGGTCCAGCGTCTTTTGAGTTCCACCGCGCTGATTGAGGGCCAGCGGCTCAAGACGGGCCGCATCAATACGGAGCAGGAATGGAAAAACCTTTCTTCCGCAGTGAGCGTATTTATGGAAGCGCCGCTGTACATAGATGATACTCCGGCCGTGACAGTGGCGCAGATCCGCGCCAGATGCCGGCGCCTGAAAGCCGAACATGGCTTGGATGCGGTCATGATTGACTATCTCCAGCTCATGACGAGCCGGAATGTAAGGAATAATGACAGCCGCCAGCAGGAAATTTCAGAGATTTCCCGCTCCTTAAAGAGCCTGGCAAGAGAACTGGAAGTGCCTGTTATCGCCTTGTCCCAGCTTTCCCGCGGACCTGACGCAAGACCGAACCACCGTCCCTTGCTCTCCGATCTCCGCGAATCCGGCTCTATTGAACAGGATGCGGATCTGGTCTGCTTTCTCTATCGCGAGGCTTACTATAACAAGGAAATTGAAGAAGGAGATCCCCGGCAGAATGAAACGGAACTCATTTTGGCTAAAAACAGAAACGGTCCTGTGGGAATTATTAAGATGTTTTTTGCCGGGCAGTATACGCTTTTCTATGAGGCGACGAATCAGGAAGCGCCGCCGGATGTGGAATAAAGCGCCGGCATAGTCGGGAAAGGAGGGGGCAATGGATCTTTGGGGGAATGAAGACGAAGACGAATACAGAGCGCGGAAACGGGCGGAAATATTCAGCTCGTCTTATCATTTCGAGAGTTACGGAATGTTGGAAAACGCCATCCACCGGTGCCGGCTCTGCCCTCTTTGCGATGAGGGCGGCCGCGGTCCCGTGCTGTCTACCGGTCCGATTGACGCGCCTTTGATGATCGTTGGCGAAGGCCCCGGCGGTGTGGAAGATGAGTACGGCGGGCCGTTGGTCGGGCCGTCAGGACAGCTGCTGGATAAAGCTCTTTTATCGGTAGGGATTACGCGTGACCATGTATATGTCACAAATATCGTAAAATGCCGCCCCAGGGGAAACCGCACGCCTACTATTGCAGAGGGAAATGAATGCGGCAGACGGTGGCTGGCGGAAGAAATACGCCTTCTGCAGCCGAAAGTTATCGTCGCTCTCGGAAAAGTGGCGCTCCGTTTCTTTCTGGGGCATGATGCGGGTATTATCCGTTCCCGCGGCCATTGGATTGATTACAAGGGCATCCCCGTCATGCCGACTTTCCATCCGGCATACCTGCTCCGCCAGACGGGAGAGGGATTGAAAGAAGCGAAATGGCAGGTCTACTATGACCTGAAAGCGGCAAAAGACAGGGCTGCGGAAACCGTGCCCGGCTGGGTGTGGAAAAGCGATACGCCTCCTGATCTGCTGGAAGAATTAAAAGAGGTCCGGGAGAAAAGGATGGGCATATCTTCTGCTTTTTGAAAAAAGAATTTGTAAAGGTGATGGATCATGCGTATTTCAAAGCTGGGCCATCTGGTGCTGGTGACAGGCGATTTATCCCGGTGTGTTTCCTTTTATCGGGATCTGCTTCATATGGAAGTGGAAGAAAAAGACGGCCGGTTTGCTCTTCGGTTTGGCACATCAAAAATCAATATCCATACCTGTCCCGGAGAATTCCAGCCGGCGGCGGAAAGGCCTGTGCCGGGGAGTCTGGATATCTGTTTCGTGACGGAGGAACCATTGGAGAGGCTTCTGGATGAGCTGAAAGAAGAAAAGGCGCCGCTGGTGACGGATATCGTGGAAAGGCATGGCGCCCTGGGGAAAATGAGGAGCCTGTATCTGCGTGATCCGGATGGAAATCTGGTGGAAATTGCGGAATACAGAAAAGGAGGTCAGCATGCTTACCATCAATCAGGCTGATCTGTTTTATGCCGCGGAATATGCATTGGCGGCGCTCCTTTTGCTTCTCTGCACATGGAAGCGGGGGAGGCTTGATATCCGGCGGCAGATAGGACGAAAGGTTTTCTTCCGCCGTCTGCTGCTGGTGCTGTTTGTGTCCGTTCTGGGCATCGCGCTTATGACGGGAATATATTTTATCCGGCTTGAACCGGAGGTCCGTTTCGCTGCTGTTGGTGCAGTTCAATTCTTTATGACAGTATGCAACAGCGTCATTCTCGGGTCTTCCTTTTTCCAGCGGTACCGCGTCTATCCCCGCGGGTCAGCGCTGGCGGCGGTACTTATCCTCATGTATGGGGTATCGGATTTCTTTATGCCCCGCGAAGTGAAGTACGCTGTCCTTGCGGCGTCGGTGATCGGCGGATTCCTGCTTCCTGAAACTTGGGGAAATAAACAGGTATGAGCAAAATAAAAGGCAGGATTTCCTGCCGGGATTTTTACAAAACATCCTGACCCGGAATGGGACAGGATGTTTTTTGTTATCGTTTTATTTCTTGCGTGACCCGTAAAGGTCATTATAAATGATTCGTTCATTGTAACGATTCATGCGGACAGGTTTCCGCTCTGCGTAGCCGATGGCGATGATACAGAAGGGTTCCATTTCCGCAGGGATGTCAAGGATGTTTGAAAGGTGTGCTTTGCGGTCGACATAAGGATAAACCTGGAGCCAGATTGATCCGAGACCCAGATGTTCTGCTTCGATAAGAATGTTTTCTGCGGCGGCGGCGCAGTCAAAAGACCATTCTTCAGGAAAAGAGATATTTTCCTTTTTGCCGACGATGACGATGGCAGCGCCTGCTTTACGGGCGGGGCCCGCTACAAGGCTGTTGTGGGAGATCGCTTTTACCAGGTCATCTCTTGTGACGATGATGAATTCGCGGGCTTCCTGGTTGCCGCAGGCACGAGCCTGCATGCCTGCTTTTACAAGGGTCAGCAGGTCTTCTTTAGCAACGGGGGTCAGTTCTTTGAAGTGGCGGCAGGTGCCTCTTTTGAAAATTTCATCCATGTTCACTCCTCCTTCTGCAAACGGGTGCGTCAAAAGAGGGGAATATCCCCTTGACGCGGTGCGGATCATTTCTTTTCCGCCTGTTATTATTTGTATTCATTATAGCATAGACGGCGGGCAGTACGGGAAATAAAAAAGACTCCGCCGTGAAGCGGAGTCTTTGCCTGTTAGGGAGTGCCGAATAGGAAGTACCTGACGTAGAGATAAAGGGTGGATGTGAGAAGTGTTACGAGCATCATGGGGAAACATTTCAGCATGAAGTGGCCGAAAGTAATATTGTAACCTTCTTTTGCGGCAAGAGCCGCGACGATGACGTTCGGCGAAGCGCCGATGATGGTACCGTTGCCGCCGTAGCACGCGCCGATAGAAAGCGCCCACCACATATAGTCCGCGTGAGCCAGGCCTAAAAGTTCCTGCATATTGTGGATCAGGGGGATCATCGTTGCTGTAAAAGGGATATTGTCGATGAATGCAGAAGCGATGCCGGAAAGCCAGAGAATGGTAAACGTAAGGGCTTCCGGGTCACCGCCGACCGCACTGATGCCTGCCTGGGCGAGGGCGTTGATAACGCCTGTCGTTTCAAGGCCGCCTACGACAATGAAGAGACCGATAAAGAAGAAGAGAGAATCCCAGTCCACATCACGGAATATTTCATGAGGATCCACACTGCAGGCAAGGATGGCAAGCACACCGCCTGTGAGGGCGATCGTTGCCGATTCGATACCGATAAGATTGTGGACGATGAAGCCGAAAATGGTCAAAGCCAGAATGGTGACGGATTTCTTGAGAATGGAATAGTCCGTAATGACGGAAGAAATACTGATCTTCCCCAGTTCTTCCGCGGTCATTTCTGTTTTCGGGAGCTCCTTGCCGTAAATGATTTCCAGATAAATAATGCATGCTGCTACGTTAAGCAGGGCGATGGGACCGGTATTCATGGCAAAATCATTAAATACGAGATGTGTCGCGGAACCGATCATGACATTTGGCGGATCGCCGACCATCGTGCCGGAACCGCCAATATTGGAAAGAAGGATTTCTGCGATCAAAGTGGGGATCGGGGTGACATGGATACGGCGGCAGAGGGAAATCGTCATGGGAGTGATGAGGAGTACAGCAGTGACGGCATCCATGAAAGAGGCGCAGAAGCCGGTAATCAAGCCGAGGATAATCAGGAGTTCTTTCGGGCGGCCTTTCGAAATCTTTACGGACCAAAGCGCCATCGCCTCAAAGAAGCCTGATTTCTTTACGACGCCGATTAAGATCATCATGCCTGCCAGGAGACCGATGGTGTTGAAATCGATGAAATGCCGGAGCGCCATCTCCTGTGTGACCAATCCGCTGTATACGACCAGCCCCGCACCGAGAAGAGCGCAGAGAGAACGGGGAATCCTCTCGGACATGATCCCCGCATAGGTCAATAGAAAAATAAAAATGGAAAAATAAAAACTGCTGTTAAACTCCATCATCCCATCTCCCCATTATAGACAACCAAAGAACGATGTATTTATTTTCAGATCCATAGATTACAATTTATGAATAAAACAATTATTATCTACAAGTATATACGATGAAAATGAAACGTTCAATAACTTTAAGGAATTTAATTTATATACCATGGCATAATTTTTTTTTATAGGGGAGATTATTTAAACGGCAATGGAAAATATATTTCATGGAGACAGAAAAAATTTTTATAAGTTTTCTGTTTCCATAATAAAAGAAATGAAATACATAGCCGGAAAGAAGGGGCAGGGGCAATTTATTAATTGCTATTGGATAGGTTTCAGTATAAAATAGCAGTGATGTACTTTTATTTTACAGGATAAAGGAGGCACAGCAATGTCCCGTGCACAAAGCCTTTTATTTGGTGTTGCCGTCGTTTTTGCCGGCTGGAATATTTTGAACAATGGACTCAGCGTGCGGTCGGGAGCGATTGCGCTGCTGATCATAATCTGCCTGGTCATCAATATTTACAATAATAATCAGAAAAAGGCGCAGCAGGAAGAAGCCATGGCGAAAATCAGGGAAAAAGAAGAGATTCGCCGTATCCGTGCGGAAGCCCGGCGGAAGCAGGGGAAAAAACATAAAAAATAACGGGTAAGGCGGACAGGATGAGTTCCTTTTGAAAGTCCCTGCCGCTTTGGGAGATTTTGATGGAAATAGCGCTGATTTACCGGTGGGCCGTTTTTATCCTGCTGGTGTTAGGACTTATATTGCTCATGAAGCACGGGGTGCTTACGCCTTTCGTGTTTTGGTCGCGGATACAGTATTATACGTTTTCCACGTTCACGCTTTTCTTTATTTGGCTGGGCGCCACGCTTTTCAAAGCTGACATCCCGTTTCTTTACACGGCGGACTGCCGCTATATCATGGCTGCCGGACTGGTGACATTGTCGGTCATGTATCACATCATCGTCCGCCCCGGTGCGATACGTACCCATAGGCTGAATGACATAAGCTATGAGCATTTTTCTTTCTATAACTATATATTTCACTATTTCATTCCCGTGCTGATGACGGCAGACTACTTATTCTTTGTGGATAAGACGGAACTTCACTGGCATATTATGATTTCCTGGATGATATATCCCGCGCTTTATGTGGTATTCGTTTACTGGCGGGCATGGATGACCATCGTGACACACGGGACGTCCCATTTATATCCTTATACATTTATGGATCCCCGTATGAATGATGTTTTTTCCATTACGAAGGGATGCCTGAAAGTGGGATTCCAGTTTTTCCTTATCGGCATCTGTGTTTATGCAGCGGGGAAAGGCCTTTATCTCCTGGATATACCGCCGGCTGCATGGACTTATAACGGATAAATATTTATTTAGCAAGGAGTTTTTTCTTTTATGGCACAGACAAAAAAAACGAAGGCCGGTAAAAAGGATTTTTCAGCATCTTCCACACCGAGTAGGAAATATCTGATCGCGGCATACATAGGCGGTTTAGCACTTGCAGGGTATGCTGTCCGCCTGGCATGGGTCTACATGACGTACCATGTACTTCCTCTCCAGGGGATTATTCTTTTTATCATCGCGGCCTGTTTCCTTTTAAATGTAGTCACGGCGAAATGCACCTATACTTTGGGAGAGGAAGGCCTTACACTCCAAAAAAAGAGTCTATTCCAAAACAGAACGATCTATGTGGCATATAAAGATATCTTCGGTGTTCACCATTTTAAGAACCAGCTCATGAAACCGGCGACTTACCGTTATACCCGCCATATGTACAGCCAGCTGGATAACAGGGAAATATGGTCGCTTCTTTATGATATCGGTGAAGTGGAGAAAATCGGCCGCATTATGATGACCGGGTCTGCCGCTTTCTGGCATGAATTTTCGCTCCGCCTTCCTAATCGGGTGGCAATTCCGCAGGAAGAGGTAATTGCTTATGTATACCAGGGGATGAGAGAAAAACTGATCGCTTCAGGGAAAGTGCCTCCGGAGCTGTTGCAGAAGCTGAAAGAAGCGGAGGCGGCTGATGCAGAAGATGACATGACTTTTGAAGAAGGGATCGAACAGCTCCGTCAGGAAGGAACCGATATGGGCGGCAGCGATTACGAAGTGACATTGGAAGACATCAAAGAAAAAGAAGGCTTCAACGAAGAAGAGTATAATGCGGCAAAGCATGACCGCGCGGAAACGGAAGCGGCAGAGAAAAAGACTGAAGCTGAAACGAATACGAAAAAATAGTAAAAGACAGGATCTCCGCTTATGGATGAATATTCATGGGCGGAGATTTTATATTGTCTGTTTTTGAATTTTCCAGTTTTTTGTAGAAGAAGATCTCATTTTTACAAGCAGAAAAAATTCTAATGAACTTTTTAACAACTAAATAATTCCATTATGGAATACTTGATGGTTGATAAAAAGCAAGCTGCAGATTCTTACGGCTTATTGAAGATGGAAATCAATGAATGGATTTCTACTTGAGGAAAAGAGAGAAAATTATAAGTCGGAAAAGGAGAATGGCAGAGGAGGTAAAGCCTATATATAAGCGTTTTACAGATAGATATATAAAATACTATGTATTCAAGCAATATACATTGATTGCAATTTATGCATATCCGCGGGTTTTTATGATGAGGAGGATGATATCGTTGATTTCAGAATCATAAATTATATCTTAAAGATAAAAATAATAAACAAAGAAGTTTATATATATTAAGAAGGAAGATAAAATACATAGTATTCTGTTTGTATATTTACAGCACGGTAAGTACAATATGTAAGGGTGTTAATGCAAATAGTATGCAATTGCGTATATATTGCATGCGATGTATTTCTTGAAAGTCCGCTCCCGGGGCTGTTTTGGAAGGAGGTCGTGGAAGTAAGAGGGAGTTGTTATTTGTTCCCGTTTAGATAATTTCATAAAGCAGACTGCAATATTCTTTTTTTATTAAATGCAAATTGTCTTCCGGGGAAGTTCTGCGATCCGATTTGAATAGGCACCTGACTCAAATCAGACCGTGGAAGATTTATAAGGAAGGTGAAACTTATGGATCCAGCCATTATTACGCTGTGCGTCCTTGCCGTTGCGGCATTTCTGTTCATTACAGAATTGATCCCGCTGGCAGTCACAGCCATGGCAGCTTGTACTGCATTA
>ERZ779649.112-NODE-112-length-71487-cov-25.267191_pt1 | contig 71487 bp, 48 predicted proteins | sample MGYA00511882_ERZ779649 | MGnify/ENA primary metagenome ERZ779649 (study PRJEB29588, sample SAMEA2157793) | human gut metagenome | biome: human gut; feature: human-associated habitat; material: faeces | place: Denmark | collected 2008/2010 ... | reverse complement strand
CTGAGCCATTTACATGGTCAATATGTTTTACAATGTTGCCTGCAGTCGGGAGCCTGCGGAGGTGAGCAGAAGCGCCTACTGAAATTTGTCCGGCAGGAGGTGGGTTTCCACGGACAAATCACACTGCCGTGGCAACCTTGTTGCTGAGCCATTTACATGGTCAATATGTTTTACAATGTTGCCTGCAGTCGGGAGCCTGCGGAGGTGAGCAGAAGCGCCTACTGAAATTTGTCCGGCAGGAGGTGGGTTTCCACGGACAAATCACACTGCCGTGGCAACCTTGTTGCTGAGCCATTTACATGGTCAATATGTTTTACAATGTTGCCTGCAGTCGGGAGCCTACGGAGGTGAGCAGAAGCGCCTACCGAAATCTGTCCGGCAGAAGGTGGGATTCCACGGACAAGTAACTCAAAATCAATAACTTGTCCGGAGAAAGGCGGGTTTCTACGGACAAACTGCACAGCCGGGACGACCGAAATCAGGAAAAGCGGTTTGTCGCATTGTACGGAATCTATCAGAGGATAATGGAAGAGCAGAGAAAGATATGCGGGGAATGTCAGGTGACTCAGAGAAGAAAAAGAGAAGAAGAGAACACAAGAGAAATAGAGAACAAGAGATGAGATGAGATGAGATGAGAAAGAGAAGAGAACAAGAGATGAGATGGAGAAGAGTTGGAGAAGGGAAAGAAAAGAAAAGAAAAGAAAAGAGAAGAGAAGTAACTCAGAGACCAGCGAAAGATATGCGGGGAATGTCAGGTGACTAAGAAAAAAAAGAGAACAAGAAAAAAAGTTGAATAAGAAACAAGAGAAGATAGAAGGAGAGAATACAGAAAGAAATAAGAGAAGAGACGCAGAGAGCAGCGAAGCGATGCGGAGAGCGCCAAGAGGCTCAAAGAACAGCGAAGAAGAGAAGAGAGAAAAAGAGAAGAGGCGCAAAGAACCGGGAAATGATGCGGGGAATATCGAAGAAACTCAGAAGAAGTCGGAGGAAAGTTGAGAAACTTGAAATAACTTTGTTATCTTTGAATGCCGGACAAAAAGCCAAGCAAAGAAGCTGGGCATATACGCAAGACAAGAGAGCCGGACAAGAGAGCCGGACGAAAAAGCAAGGTAACTACTTACAATGACAGACAACAAGAAGGAAGTGGAGCGTGCGGAGCTTCACAGGACCATCTGGGCAATAGCCGATGAGATGAGAGGGTCCGTGGACGGATGGGATTTCAAGTCCTACATCCTGGGAATGCTCTTTTACAGATACATAAGCGAGAACATCACCACGTATATCAACCGCGGCGAATGGGAGACCGGGAACAAGGACTTCAACTATGCGGATCTGGAAGATAGCGTGGCAGAGGGCATCAGAGAGGAGATGGTAAGCGTGAAGGGATTTTTCATCCTGCCGTCACAGCTTTTCGAAAACGTATGCAAAGTCTGTGATACAGACGACAATCTGAACACGACGCTCGAGAGCATTTTCAAAGCCATCGAAAGTTCAGCCAAAGGCACCGCAAGCGAGGACGATTTCAAGGGGCTGTTCGCCGACCTCGACGTGAATTCCAACAAATTAGGCGCGACCGTCATCAAGAGGAACGAGAAACTCGTCAAGCTCCTGAGAGGAATCGCGTCAATGAAATTGGGTGATTATCAGGACAATACCATCGACGCTTTCGGTGACGCATATGAATACCTGATGGGCATGTACGCATCCAATGCCGGCAAGTCAGGCGGAGAGTACTATACCCCGCAGGAAGTGAGCGAACTCCTTACCAGACTGGCGACAGTCGGCAAGACGGAGGTCAATAAAGTTTACGACCCGGCCTGCGGTTCAGGCTCATTGCTGCTGAAGGCCGCGAAGATATTGGGAAAGGACAATGTCCGCCAAGGCTTCTTCGGCCAGGAAATCAACCTCACGACATATAACCTGTGCAGAATCAACATGTTCCTGCACGACATCGACTATGACAAGTTCGACATAGCATGCGAGGACACGCTGCTTTCGCCTCAGCATTGGGATGACGAGCCGTTCGAGGTGATAGTTTCCAATCCGCCGTACTCCACCAAGTGGAAGGGCGACGACGACATCACATTGATCAACGACCCGAGGTTCGCGCCGGCAGGCGTGCTTGCACCGAAATCGAAGGCGGATCTGGCGTTCATCATGCATTCGCTGGCGTGGCTGGCGAGCAACGGAACTGCGGCAATCGTTTGTTTCCCGGGCGTGATGTACAGGGGCGGCTCGGAGAAGAAAATCAGGCAGTATCTCATTGACAACAACTATGTTGACTGCATTATACAGCTGCCGGACAATCTGTTTTTCGGCACCAGCATCGCGACCTGCATCATGGTACTGAAGAGGGCCAAGAAGGACAACGGCACACTGTTCATCGACGCCTCCAAGGAATGTGTCAAGGTCACGAACAGCAACAAGCTCACCGACGAGAACATCCGGCACATACTGGAGATTTTCACGGAGAGAAAGGATGTGCAGTATGTAAGCAGGCTGGTGGCCAATGACGAGATAGCGAAGAGCGACTACAATCTGTCGGTTTCGACATACGTCGAACAGGAGGACACCAGAGAAAAGGTGGATATTGTGAAGCTCAATGCTGAACTTGCAGAGATAGTGGAGAGGGAGAATGTGCTGAGGGCGGAGATTGACAAGATTATTAACGAAATTGAGATATAATGTCATTGTGCCATTTCGGAGTGGAAGGTAATGACGAAGCCGCTCGGGTGAGGAGCGGCTCCGATACTGACGGGCGTTCAGACAAGGCTGTCCGCCTACCGGTTACGGTAGTGGGCCTTCACGTAAACCTTTTTGCCTCCGACCAATCTGAAATGGCCTCTGACAAAAATAGGTTTGTGAGCTGCTCCGCACTCTGTGCCAGGGCGCTCGTCAAACTTGATGATAATGGAAATTTTCATGTTGCATAAATGATTTGTAAGCTTGAGAGCTGAGAGCGGCCTTTGAGAGTACTTCCGTCAGTATATCTCTAAAACGCAAAAAGCACTCACCCGTGGGCGAATGCTTTTTAAAATAAGTTTGACGAGCCCCTCAACCATTCACATGAAAATCTCCGACACAAAGGTAAGCAATTAAAGGGAAAAAGCAATACTTGACAAAAAAAACATGAGCAAGTTAGAAAAGTTAATACAGCAGTACTGTCCGGATGTGGTGGAGTATAAGGCACTGGGAGAAGTTACCATAATGAAAAGGGGAACATCTGCAACAAAAGGTATAATGCAAGAAGGGAATATCCCTGTCATTTCTGGCGGAAGGCAACCAGCATTTTATTGCAACGCTTCAAATAGAACTGGGGAAGTCATTACAGTTGCTGGAAGTGGGGCTGGTGCTGGCTATGTTCAATACTGGAATGAACCCATTTTTGTTTGTGACGCCTTTTCAATACAGGGAAATGAAACTTTGAATACCAAGTATGTCTATTATGTCTTGACCAGTATTCAAGAGAAAATATATTCGACAAAGAAAGGTGGAGGTGTTCCGCACGTTCATATATCAAGTATCGATAAGTTTGAAATTCCAGTGCCACCTCTTCCTGTGCAGGAAGAGATTGTGAGGATTCTAGATACGTTTACAGAACTGCAAACAGAACTGCAAGCAGAACTGCAAAAAAGAAAGCAACAATACAACTATTATCGAGATAATCTTCTCTCTTTTGAGGGCCGAACTGATGTAGAGTGGAAGAAACTTGGCGAGATTGCATCCATCAAGACAGGAAGAAGGTTTGTCAGAACTGACATTAGGGAAAGTGGTGTCCCTTGTTTCCACTATGGAGATATCTACACCTACTATGGATTGACAGCAACCCAAACTAAGGGATACCTTGATGAAGAATTGGCTAAAAAGTTAAGGTTTGCACAACCCAATGATGTTGTAGTGGTTTGTGCAGGAGAAAATGATATGGATATTGGTGTAGGGGTGGCATGGCTTGGCGATGAACCGGCAGTGGTGCATGACGCATGTTGCATACTTCATCATAACCAGAGTCCAAGATACATATCCCACTTCCTGAGAACCCACAACTACCACCTTCAAATGAAGAAATATGTCAAGAATGGAAAGATATCATCTCTACCAGCATCAGGCCTAGCAGAAGCCCTGATACCACTTCCTTCCTTTGAGGAGCAGCAGAGAATCGTCTCCATTCTTGACCGCTTCGATACCCTCACCACCGACCTCACCCAGGGTCTTCCGGCAGAAATTGAAAAGCGCAGGCAGCAGTATGAGTTTTATCGAGACAAGTTATTGACCTTCAAAAGAAAAGAGGCATAAGATATGGCAAAGAAAGAACATAAAGGAGTAATCTACATTCTGACCAATCCTTCCTTTCCTGATTACGTCAAGATCGGGTATGCCACCGATATTGAACAGAGACTGAAGCAGCTCAACAGGAGTGAAACCATTCCTTTTGCATTCAGGGTGCATGCCATCTATGAGGTGGAGAGTAATCTTACTGATAAGGAACTCCACAAGCTGATAGACAGTCTGAATCCTGACTTGAGAACCATTGAGACCTTTGACGGGAAACAGCGTGTCAAGGAGTTCTATGCAATGTCGGCAGAGGATGCCTACTCTCTTCTGGATTGCATTGCCAAGATTAGCGGCACCACTGACAGGTTGAAGAAAATGAAACCGGAAGGACATGAGGTGGAAGATGAGAAGATAGCTGAAGACGTGAGAGCAGAATCGAAGAGAGGTCCTTTCAAGTTCTCTGATTGCAATATACCTTTTGGCAGCGAAGTTACCTTCGTTGAAGACGAGTCAGTCGTGGCGACAGTCCTTGATGACAGGCACATCCTTTATAATGGACAGACAACATCCCTGTCAGCCCTTGCACGGGAACTGAAACACTTTGACCACCCTGTCCAGGGAACACTATGGTTCAAATACAAGGGTGAGGTGCTGAATGACTTAAGATTAAGACTTGAAAAAAGAAAATAGCCTATGTCCCAATACAATATCATTGCAGAAAGCGCAGAGTACACTGTGGTCTCGGAATTTGAGCACGCGGTGAGCACGTCCGAGGCGTACCAGAGCGAGGCTGAGCTGGAGAAAGAGTTCATCAGGCTCCTTGGGGAGCAGGGCTATGAGTATCTGCCGATCCATACGGAGGCGGACCTCGTATCCAATCTCCGCACAAGTCTGGAGAAGCTGAACGACTACCGTTTCACTGACAACGAATGGGAGCACTTCTTCAACGAGTGCATTGCCAACAAGAGCGATGATATTGTAGCCAAGACCGCCAGAATACAGGAAGATTACATCCAGGTCCTGAAGAGGGACAACGGGGAAAGCCGGAACATCTACCTCATCGACAAGAAGAATATCCACAACAATTTCGTCCAGGTCATCAACCAATATGTCGAGGAAGGCGGAAACTATGACACGAGGTACGACGTGACCGTACTTGTCAACGGACTCCCCCTCGTACACATTGAACTGAAACGCCGTGGCGTACAGCTGAAAGAAGCGTTCAACCAGATAAACCGCTATCAGCGGGACAGTTTCTGGGCGGGAAGCGGACTTTACGAGTACGTGCAGATATTTGTCATCTCGAACGGGACCAAAACGAAATACTACTCGAACACCACCCGCGCAAACCACCTGAAAGAGCAGGAGACCGGAGGGCGGAACAAGTCCAGAAAGACCAGCAACTCATTCGAGTTCTCTTCCTTCTGGGCTGACAGCAACAATAAGGTAATCAATGACTTGCTTGATTTCACCAAGACATTCTTCTCCAAGCACACCCTGCTGAACATCCTCACCAAGTATTGCGTCTTCACAAGCGAAAGAATGCTGATGGTGATGCGTCCGTACCAGATTGCTGCCACTGAAAGAATCATCCAGAGGATCAATGTCGCACACAACTACAAGTTCTACGGAAGCATCAGAGGGGGCGGATACATCTGGCACACGACGGGCTCCGGCAAGACATTGACCTCATTCAAGACAGCGCAGCTGGCATCCGGACTCCCCTACATCGACAAAGTCCTTTTCGTGGTCGATAGAAAAGACCTGGACTACCAGACGATGAAGGAATACAACCGTTTCGAGGAAGGCGCGGCTGACGGCAATTCTTCTACCGCCGTACTGCAGAGGCAGTTGGAGAACAGGGATAAGAGCGGCGGATACCATGACTACCGCATCATTGTCACTACCATACAGAAGCTTTCCATCTTCGTCCAGAAGAACAAGAACCACCCTGTCTTCCAGCAGCGCGTGGTGATCATTTTCGACGAATGCCACAGAAGCAACTTCGGCGAGATGCACACAGCCATCACGAAGAACTTCAAGAAATACCATCTTTTCGGGTTCACCGGCACGCCTATTTTCGCACAGAATGCAGGGACAGGCGGTGACCTGAGGCTGAAGACCACCCAACAGGCCTTCGGCGACAAACTCCACACCTACACCATTGTGGATGCGATCAATGACGAGAATGTCCTGCCTTTCAGGATCGACTACGTCAATACCATCAAGGAGAAAACCGGCATTGCGGATGAACAGATTTCCGCTATTGACAGGGAAAAGGCAATGGCTTCGCCGGAAAGAGTGTCGCAGGTGGTGAAATATATCATTGACCATTTCGACCAGAAGACCAAACGCAGTTCCTACTATTCTTTCAGAGTTCTTGATGATATCCACAAGGTCGCCAGCGCGAAGAAAGGGACAGCGGTTTCGGAACACAAGACGGAGCAGAAACTGAACGGATTCAATGCAATGTTCGCAGTGGCCTCCATTCCGATGGCCAAGGCGTATTACAATGAGTTCAAGAAGCAGCAGGCCGATCTGCCTGAATCCCAAAGGCTCAAGATTGCCACGATATACAGTTACAGTGCCAACGAGGAGGACATTGACGGTATCCTGGCAGAGGAGAATCCGGAGAGCACCACGCAGCTGGACCAGCAGTCCCGTGATTTTCTGGAGGGTGCAATCAAGGATTACAACCAGATGTTCGCCACTAATTACGACACGTCCGGCGACAAGTTCCAGAACTACTACAAGGACCTGTCCCTGAGGATGAAAAACAGGCAGGTGGATCTGCTTATCGTGGTGAACATGTTCCTCACAGGGTTTGACGCCACCACGCTCAACACTCTGTTCGTGGACAAGAACCTGAAGCAGCACGGGCTCATCCAGGCGTTTTCCAGAACGAACAGGATACTCAATTCCGTAAAGACTTTCGGCAACATAGTATGTTTCAGGGATTTGCAACAGGCTACCGACGATGCCATCGCCCTGTTCGGGGACAAGGATGCCAGCAGTATAGTCGTGCTCAAGGATTTCTGGTCATACTACAACGGTTATGACAACAAGGACGGCAAGCATTGTTACGGCTACAGCGAGCTGGTCGATCAGCTCAAGAGCGAATTTCCGGAGGGCCGGCCTGTTTTGGGCGAGGATGCGGAAAAGCGTTTTGTAGCACTGTTCGGAAGCCTGCTGAAATCCATCAACATACTCTCCACGTTCGACCAATATGAGGGGCGTGAAGAGCTGTCTGACAGGCAGTTGCAGGATTACCAGAGCCATTATCTCGACTTGCGGGACAAATGGCGCCGCAGGAAACCGGGGGACAAGGAGAATATCAATGATGACCTCATCTTCGAGACCGAGCTGATCCGCCAGGTGGAAATCAACATTGACTATATCCTCCTGCTGGTGCAGAAATATCACGACACGAACTGCACCGACAAGGAGATTCTAGTCAATATCTCGAAGGCCATCGGTTCAAGTCTCCAGCTCAGGAGCAAGAAGGAGCTGATAGAGAGTTTCATAAGCAGTGTCAATGCCGGTACGGATGTGGACCGGGGATGGAGGGAATATGTCCAGCGGCGCAAGGCTGAGGACCTGAACGAAATCATTGAAAGTGAACATCTTAAACCGGAGGAGACTGAGAAGTTCATCGAAAGCAGCTTCAGGGACGGACAGGTCAGGACTACGGGCACGGACATTGACAAGATTCTTCCGCCGATGTCGCGTTTCGGCGGGGGCAACCGGCAGGAGAAGAAGAAATCCGTCATCGAGAAGATCCAAAGTTTCTTCGAGCGGTATTTCGGGCTGTGAGCAAGCAGTGAAAATAAGTTGTAAAGATTTGTGGAGGATTTACTATCTTTGTCAGACTTAACAAAACGGAATATGAAATCTGACATTGAGATTGCGAGAAGCATCAGGCTCAGGCCGATCGGCGAGATTGCGGAAAGACTCGGGATACCGCAGGAAGAACTTGAACCCTATGGAAAGAATATGGCCAAAGTGCCTCTTACTCTGATAGATGAGGAGAAAGTCAAGAAAAGCAAACTGATTATGGTGACGGCCATCACACCTACCAAAGCAGGAATCGGAAAGACGACTGTCTCAGTGGGACTTGCACTCGGACTCAATAAAATCGGGAAAAATGCTGTGGCTGCATTGAGGGAGCCTTCTCTCGGCCCTTGCTTCGGAATGAAAGGCGGGGCGGCAGGCGGAGGATACGCCCAGATTCTTCCGATGGAGAAGATCAATCTGCATTTTACCGGAGATTTCCACGCCATCACATCAGCCAACAATATGATTTCAGCACTGCTGGACAACTATCTGTACCAGCACCAGGCAGAAGGCTTCGGACTGAAACAGATATTGTGGAAACGCGTGATGGACGTGAATGACCGCTCGCTCAGGCATATCGTAACCGGTCTCGGGCCTCACTCCAACGGACTTGTACAGGAGTCAGGCTTCGACATCACACCGGCTTCAGAAATAATGGCCATCCTCTGCCTGTCCAGGGACATTGACGACCTCAGACGCAGAATCGAGAACATTCTCCTCGGCTATACACTTGACAACAAGCCCTTTACGGTTAAGGACATGGGAGTCGCAGGCGCTATCGTGGCCCTGCTTCTGGATGCGATGAACCCGAACCTCGTGCAGACCACGGAAGGCACACCTGCATTCATCCACGGCGGTCCTTTCGCCAATATCGCTCACGGCTGCAACTCCATTCTCGCCACACGTATGGCCATGACCTATGGTGACTACGTGGTGACTGAGGCCGGATTCGGTGCGGATCTGGGCGCAGAGAAATTCTTCGACATCAAGTGCAGGAAAGCCGGGCTGAACCCGTCACTCACCATACTTGTAGCCACATTGCGCGGACTCAAGATGCACGGCGACGTACCTGTGGACAAAATCAGCGAGGCCTCGGAGGAAGGCGTACGGAAGGGATTTGCCAATCTGGACAGACACATTGAAAATATGCGCAAATTCGGACAGAGCGTACTCGTATGCTTCAACAAGTTCGGCGACGACAGGGACGACGAAATCCGGATGGTGCGTGAACATTGCGCCGAACTGGGAGTGCCGTTTGCATTGAACGACGCATTCAGCAGAGGCGGCGAAGGCGCGGTGGAACTCGCGGAACTTGTCGTGAAAACCATTGACAGTCAGCCTTCCGAGCCGGTGAAGTTCATCTACCGGGACGAAGAAAGCATTGAAAACAAGATAACCCGCGTAGCGAAAGAGATTTATCGTGCCGGGGCTGTGGAGTTCAGTCCGGAAGCCCGCAAGATGCTCGCGAAAATCGAGGGAACTGAGTACGCGAAATTCCCTGTCTGCATCGCCAAGACGCAGTATTCATTCTCACAGGACCCTAAACTCTACGGAGCGCCGGAAGGATTCGAGTTCGACATCAAGGACGTTGTCATCAATGCCGGGGCAGAGATGATAGTGGCCATCGCAGGAGACATCATCCGCATGCCGGGTCTGCCGAAATCGCCGCAGGCTCTCAGGATCGACGTGAAGGACGGTGCCATAGACGGACTTTGTTAGGATTCAGGTCAATGCTTTTCGACAATCACAATCACAGCCAGTTTTCCTTCGACGGGAAACGCACAAGTGTGGAGGCAACCGCATGCAGAGCCATCCGGAAAGGATTGGGCGGCATCTGCTTCACCGACCACTGCGACTTCTATGTGCCGCCGATGAAGGCCAAATACGAGTCGTATGTCTCCGAAGTCTTCGACGTGGACGCGCGCGATGCCGAAATCGACAGGGTCAATGATCTTGTCCATTCCGGAGAAATACCGGGCTGCGGCGAACCGGCAAAAGCTGCGGCTCCCGGAAACGGAGATGTCGCAATTCCGACAGGCTTCAAAGTGTTCAAAGGCATAGAGATAGGCGTCCAGAAAAGCGAGCGGGAGAAAATCGCCAGGCTTCTGGAGGAGCACAGTTTCGACGAAGTCATTGCCTCAGTGCATTATCTCGACGATACTGACCCGTTCTGGGGCGGCTACTATGAAGGCAAGGACTGGAAGACGGCATACAGACATTATCTCGAGACATTGTACGAAGAAATCGTCTGGCTCGGGGACCGTTTCGACATAATGGGGCACTATGACTATGTCACCAGATATGCCCCGTATCCAGAGGCAAGCATCCTGTACAAAGATTTCCCGGACGTGCTGGACGAGATGCTCAGATTCCTTGCTGAGAATGGCAAGGCATTGGAAATCAACACCAAGACGTATCAGGAGCTGAAAGGCAGGACACCGGTTCTGGACGAGAACATCCTGCGCAGGTACCGTGAACTTGGAGGTGAGATAATCAGTCTCGGCTCCGATTCACACGATGCCGGGAACGTGGGCCTGCATTTCGACAGGTTCGCACATATTCTGAAAAGCTGCGGATTCCGCTACCTCGCACATTACGAGAAGCGCAAGTTAGTGATGCTGCCAAATGAGTAGGCCCTAAGCCGTGAAAGTGCAGCGAGGCTCTCGAGCAAGGACTCAGAGCCCGCGAATGCTGAAAAGACGAAAGGACCAGGCTCGAGCCGCCGGCTTCAATTCGCCACCTCGGAGAGGAATTTCATACGCACCAGCCTGATTTCCATCTCCTCATAGTCGCCGGCAAGAGCGTCGATGGCATCCTCGAGCGAGTCGGACTCGGCTTCAGTCCTGAACCATTCGTACAGTTCGTCGGCCACGTCCGCATCCAGATTGTTGTCGATATAGTAATCCAGATTCAGCTTCGTGCCGGACTCCACGATGCCCTCCATGGCGGAAAGCAGATCAGACATCTCCATATTGCGGGCTTCCGCGATATCTTCCAATGCCATACGCCTGTCCACACTCTGAATGATGAATATCTTGTCCGAAGACTTGTTCGGCATCGACCTTACCAGGAAATCATCCGGACGGGAGATCTCATTGTCCTCAACATATCTGGTAATCAGCTCGAGGAACGGCTTTCCGTATTTCTTCGCCTTGCCCTCGCCGACACCCTGGCACTTGATGAGCTCGTCAAACGTCTCAGGATACATTATGGACATGTCTTCCAGGGACGAATCGCTGAAGATTATCCAAGGCTGGAGATGGAGCCTCTTGCCCTCGTCACGCCTGAGGTCCTTCAACATTGACAGAAGCTGCATATCGCCTCCGCCGGCGCCTTTCGCCGGAACAGGAGCGTCGTCGTCATCGTCATCATCTGCATTGCCCTCGGAAAAGCTGCGGTCGGCTGCCAACATCAGCTCGGTCGGCGCGGCAGCGAATGCCAGTCCCTCGTCAGTCACGGAAACAAGCCCATACGAGTCAATGTTCCTTTTCAGGAAATGTCTTATAATCCCCTGATGAATAACCATTTCCCAGAATCTTACAGGATGGTCCGACCCGGCGCCGAACATCGGAAGCTTGTCATGATTGTACGACTTTATCATCGCCGTGGCAATGCCGGTCAGCACATTGGCAAGATGTTCCACCTTGAAATGCTCCGGCAGAGAATTTACCAGGCGGATGACCATCGCCATCTCCTTTCTCGCATCGAAACGCGGCTTAGGCGACAGGCAGTTGTCACAAGCACCACAGTTGTCCTGAGTATAATCTTCACCGAAATAGCTCAGCAGCAGCTTCCTGCGGCAATCACCCGACTCTGCGTAGGCCTCGATTTCCATGAGCAGCTGACGTCCGATTTCCTGCTCGGACACCGGTTTGCTCATCAGAAACTTGTCAAGCTTGCGGATATCCTTATAACTGTAATATGCTATGCAGACACCTTCCCGGCCGTCTCTTCCGGCCCTTCCGGTCTCCTGATAATACCCTTCCAGGCTTCTCGGCACGTCGTAATGGATGACGAACCGCACATCAGGCTTGTCGATACCCATTCCGAATGCGATGGTGGCCACGATCACGTCCACTTCCTCCATCAGGAACTTGTCCTGGTTCTCCGCCCTCACTTTCGCATCCAGGCCGGCGTGGTAAGGCACGGCACGGATACCATTGATCACAAGCACCTGGGCCAGCTCCTCCACCTTCTTGCGGCTCAGACAATATATGATGCCCGACTTTCCTGGATGCTGCTTGATATACTTGATGATGTCCTTGTCCTGGTCTATCTTGTCGCGTACTTCATAGTAGAGATTCGGCCTGTTGAACGAGGACTTGAACACATGCGCATCCATAATCCCCAGGTTCTTCAGGATGTCGTTCTGAACCTTCGGAGTGGCTGTCGCCGTCAATGCTATGATCGGGGCCCTGCCGATTTCGTCAACGATAGGACGGATTTTCCTGTATTCAGGTCTGAAGTCATGTCCCCAGTCGGAAATGCAGTGTGCCTCGTCCACGGCGAAGAAAGATATGCGGATCTGCCTCAGGATGGCGATGTTCTCCTCCTTCGTAAGGCTCTCCGGCGCCACATACAGCAGCTTGGTCACTCCGGAAGTAAGATCCTCCGTAACCTCCGCAATCTGGGCTTTTGTCAATGAAGAGTTGAGGAAATGCGCAATGCCTTCGTTTCCCGCCACGAAACCGCGGATGGCGTCCACCTGATTCTTCATCAATGCGATCAGCGGGGAAATCACGATGGCCGTGCCTTCCATCAGAAGTGCAGGCAGCTGGTAGCACAATGACTTTCCTCCACCTGTCGGCATAATCACAAATGAATCATTGCCTTGCAGCAGGTTGGATATAATCTGTTCCTGTTCCCCTTTGAATGAAGAGAACCCGAAAAACTCTTTCAGTTTAGCGTGGATGAGCTCTGAGTCAATTCCCATAGGCAAAAAATCATTTAACCAAATTTAGCATTAAATTTCTGACTTTCAAATAAAATTACGATATTTGCGGCTGCTGAAGAAGCGGAAAAAGATATTTAATAATTATACTAAAATGAAAACATTAAAATTCATCGCAGCATCACTCATCGTAGCGCTTGCAGTATCTTGCACATCAAACGGCGGCAACAAAGCAGCCATTGACGGTGCCGACTCCACCAAAACAGTTAAACCGGTAGATCCTAAGTCACTGAAGCCAAGCAGGTCAGAGGTTGACTCTGTCAGCTACCTCATGGGTATCAACTTCGGTTACTTCATCAAAGGTTACAACTTCGGTGACGAGCTCAACTACAAGCTCATGAGAAAAGGTATCGAGGATTTCATCAATGCAAAGGGCGAGCCTCGTGACTCTGCTTACGCAAAGCAGTTCAAGATCGATCCTGAGCTGTTGAACGACGTGTTCAATGAGTTCCTCTCCAAGAGACGCGCTTATGTTGCAGCTACCAACAAGCAGAAAGAGACAGAGTTCCTCGCAAAGAACGCAAAGGCTGAAGGCGTACAGGTTACCGAGAGCGGTCTCCAGTACATCATCACAGAGCCGGGCAACGACGTTAAGCCTGCTGCTGCAGACACAGTATTCGTACACTACAAGGGTACTCTTACTGACGGTACAGTATTCGACGAGTCTCCTAAGAACGACGAGGGCGTGAGAATGCTTCTCAACCGTGTCATCAAAGGATGGACAGAAGGTCTCCAGCTCATCGGCGAAGGCGGCAAGATCAAACTCTTCGTACCTTCAGAACTCGGATATGGCGAGAACGGCCAGAGCAGAATCGAGCCTAACAGCACATTGATCTTCGATATTGAGCTTGTAAAGGTAAACAAAGTCGCTGCTACTGAAGAAGAGGCAAAATAATGGAACTTGAAGGAACACTTATTACCAAGCTTGCGGTTCAGTCCGGCAAATCCGCCAGAGGCGACTGGGCGAAACAGGAATTCGTAATCGAGTACCAGGACGGCAATTTTCCTAACAAGGTCTGCTTCAATGTATGGGGCGCTGACAAGGTAAAGGAACTCGGCTCGTTCCGTCTCGGAGAGAAAATCCGTGTAAGCTTCAATATCTCAAGCAGAGAGTATAACGGAAAGTGGTACACAGACTTGCGCGCGTGGAGAATCACTTCTTCAGCCGCAGCAGGCGGACAGGCTTATGGCCCTGCTCCGGCACCATCCGAACCGACGCCTTCACCGGCCCCGGAACTCACCGCAGACGATATGCCAGGCGACGACTTGCCATTCTGATTCAAGATTGACGCAATAAAAAACAGGACGATGTTTTCCACATCGCCCTGTTTTTTATTGCTTTGCCTTAAGCGGCATCAGTCCAGTTTATGGATAGCCAGTCCTGAACGGAGCTTAGGCTCGAACCAGGTGGTCTTAGGAGGCATGATGTTGCCGCTGTCCGCAATGTCGGTAAGCTGTTTCATGGAAACAGGATAGAGAGCGAAGGCAACCTTCATCTCACCGCTGTCCACACGACGCGAGAGTTCTCCGAGTCCACGGATACCGCCCACGAAATCGATTCTCTTGTCGGTCCTCAGATCCTTGATGCCCAATATCTTGTCGAGAACAAGGTTTGAAAGGATGGTAACATCGAGGACACCTATAGGGTCATTGTCATCATAACGGCCCGGCTTGGTCTCCATGGAATACCACTTGCCGCCGAGATACATCGAGAAATTGTGCAGATGGGACGGATGGCACTCCCCTTCTCCTTCATATGGAGTGACAGTGAAATCCTCCTCCAGCGCTGACAGGAACTGCTCCGGAGTCAGACCGTTCAAGTCCTTCACGACTCTGTTGTAGTCAATGATCTTCAGCTGGGTTTCAGGGAAGCATACAGCCATGAAATAGTTGTATTCCTCGTCGCCGGTATGAGCAGCATTGCCGGAACGCTTCTCTGCGCCGACTCTGGCAGCGGCAGCTGTACGGTGATGACCGTCAGCCACATAGAAAGCATTGACCTTGTTCGTGAAGATATCGGTAATCTTCTCTATCGTAGCGTCGTCGTCGATCACCCAGAACGAATGCCCGAAGCCGTTCTCGTCGGTAAACGAATACTCAGGAGCAGCGGCCACTGTCCTGGAGACGATCTCATTCAGCTGAGAGTTATCCTTATAGGCGAAAAATACCGGTTCGATGTTGGCATTCTGGATTTTCACGTGGACCATACGGTCATCTTCCTTGTCCTTGCGGGTAAGCTCGTGCTTCTTGATCTTGCCCTCCGCATAGTCGTCGGTATGGGCGCAGAGCACCAGTCCGTACTGGGTGCGTCCTTCCATAGTCTGTGCATAGACATAGTAGCAAGGCTTCTTGTCCTGCACCAGCCAGCCGTTCTTCTGCCACTGGGCGAAATTCTTCACGGCCCTGTCATAGACCTTGTCGTCATGATCCGGCAGAATCGGGTCGAAATCTATCTCCGGCTTGGTGATGTGGAGCAATGACTTCTCACCGGCCATCTTCTTGGCCTCCACAGAGTTGAGCACATCATAAGGAGGTGCAGCCACCTCTGTCACAATATCTTTTGGCGGCCTTATCGCCGCAAACGGTTTCACTCTTACCATAATCGCATACTATTTGTTTACCTGGAAGCGGGTGCATCCTTCAGCAAAATAAGCTACAATCTGTCGTGCGGCAGCAAGGCCTGCATTCATATTGGCCTCAGCGGTCTGCGCTCCCATCTTCTTAGGTGTGGCAAATACTCTGAGTCCTAATTTCTCCTTGAGGACAGCGAGATTGTCCGGAGCCACGTCCGTCACATATTTGAGGTCCGGCCTGTCTTCCAATGCCTTCTCGAGACCTGCTTCGTCTATCACTTCCTTGCGGGCTGTATTGACCAGGACAGCGCCTTTCGGCATCGATGTGATCAAATCATATCCGATGGAGCCGATGGTCTCAGGGGTAGCAGGGATATGTACGGAAACGAAATCTGACTCAGCATAAAGTTCCTTGACCGTAGCGACCGGTTTCGCTCCTGCCTCGGCGATTTTCTCAGCTGGCACGAACGGGTCCGTAGCCAATACCGTCATGCCCAATGCCTCAGCTTTCTTGCCGACCAGACGGCCGACATTGCCGAATGCCTGGATACCGAGCCTCTTGCCTGAAATCTCTGAACCAGCCGTCGGAGTGAACTGGTTACGGCTCATGTAAATCATCATGGCGATTGCCAGCTCAGCCACTGCATTCGAGTTCTGACCGGGAGTGTTCTCGACGATGACGCCGCGTGCCTTGGACTCCGCAAGGTCAATGTTGTCGAATCCGGCTCCTGCACGGACTACGATTTTCAGATTTCCTGCAGCCGCAAGAACTTTAGGAGTAACCTTGTCAGAACGTACGATCATGGCATCAACATCAGAAACAGCTGAGATCAATTCATTCTCATCAGCATATTTCTCCAAAACCGTTACCGTATGACCGGCTTTAACGAGGATTTCCTCAATGCCTTTCACTGCCGCCGGAGCAAAAGGCTTCTGTGTAGCAACAAGTACTTTCATTGTATCAGGACGTTATTTTTTCATTGACTCGAATTCTTTCATGCAGGCTGTGAGCGCGAGCACATCTTCCTTCGTGCAGGCATTGTATATGGATGCCCTGAAGCCGCCTACTGAACGATGGCCCTTGAGACCGACCATTCCCTGTCCTTTCGCGAATGAAAGGAACTCGTCCTGGAGCGCCTCATATCCCGGAGCCATGACGAAGCATACGTTCATGATGGAACGGTCCTCGACAGCCGCTGTTCCGGTAAAGAGAGCATTTCTGTCAATCTCCTTGTACAGGATGTCCGCTTTCTCGACGTCCAGCTTGTGAATGGCTTCCACGCCGCCCATGTCCTTGACCCACTTGAGCGTCTCGTTCATCACGAAAATCGAGAACACAGGAGGTGTATTGAACATTGACTCCTTGTCGATATGGGTGCGGTAGTCGAGCATTGTCGGGATATATCTGCTGACTTTTCCGAGCGCGTCCTTGCGGATGATGGCGAACACTACGCCTGCAGGGCCGACGTTCTTCTGCGCACCGCCATAGATCATCGCATATTTGCTCACGTCCACCGGACGGCTCATGATGTCTGACGACATGTCCGCGATGAGAGGTACAGGACAGTCGATGTCCTCCTTTATCTCGGTACCGTAGATGGTATTGTTCGTGGTGATATGGAAATAGTCGATGTCCTCAGGTATCACATAGCCCTTAGGGATATAGGAGTAGTTCTTGTCTGAAGAGCAGGCCAATGCATAAGCATTTCCCAGGCCCTGCGCCTGCTGCAATGCCTTGTGGGCCCAGACGCCCGTGTCCAGGTAGGCCGCCTTGTTCTCAAGGAAGTTCATGGCAACATACAGGAACTGGAGGCTCGCGCCGCCGCCGAGGAACACTACCTCGTGGGTATCGGGGATGTGGAGAAGTTCTTTCCAGTTCGCGCGGACTTCATCCATCACCTCTCCCCACTCCTTGGATCTGTGAGAGACTGACAATACTGAAATACCGGTATTCTTGAAATTCTTCAGGGCTTCTATTGAATTGTCAATAGCCTGCTGGGGGAGGAGGCAGGGGCCTGCATTGAAAACGTGTACGTCTGACATAGTTTTGCGTGTTTTTTAAAAATATAACAACGATTCATATTTAAAATATAAATCGTTGTAAAGGTAATGATTATTTATTATTTTCCAACAAAATACTTCATTTTCTTAAGAATTCTACCTGTAACCGAGAAGATATGAAATTACAGCCATTCTGACATACATACCGTTTCTCGCCTGCTGGAAATAATATGCGTAAGGCGTATCATCCACATCGGTAGCGATTTCCGTGATTCTCGGAAGCGGATGGAGAATCTTCATGTTCGGTTTCACGCCGGAAAGCATGGAAGCGTGAAGTTCATAGACGTCCTTCACCTTGTCATAATCCTCCTTGCTCGGGAAGCGCTCCTGCTGCACCCTGGTCATATAGAGGATGTCGCAGTCATTCAGGTGTTCTTCCAATGAAGCGGTCTCCTCGTAAGGTATATGCTTGCTGTCCAGGTATTTCAGATATTTGGATGGCATCTTGAGATCATCCGGGGCGGTGAACACATACTTCGGAGAGAAATCCGACATGGCCTCTGAGAGCGAATGGACGGTACGGCCGTATTTCAGGTCACCTACCATATTTATGGTAAGACCGTCGAGCCTGCCCTGAGTCTGCATTATCGAATACATGTCGAGCAGCGTCTGGGTAGGATGCTGGTTGGAACCGTCACCTGCATTGACAACAGGCACCGGCGACACCTTGGCAGCGATTTCGGCGGCTCCCTCCATCGGATGACGCATCACGATCATATCCACATAATTGGAGACGATCTTGATGGTGTCTTCGAGAGTTTCACCTTTGGAAACGCTGGTATTTCTGGAATCAGGAAAACCTATTACTCTGGCTCCCAGGCGGTTGACCGCTGCTTCAAATGAGAGCCTCGTTCTTGTGGACGGTTCGAAGAACAGACAGGCGATGACTTTTCCCGCAAGGAAGTTCTGCTCTCTGTTCTTTTCAAATTCCTTGGCGACGTCCAGGATATGGAGAATCTCATCCTTGGAGAAATCGCCGATTGAAATCAGACTTTTAGGCATAATGCACAATCATTTCAGACGGCCGCACCAGAAAAGCCGCATTATTAAGTTCTTATATGAAGAGTGTCTGGTCACTCCAAAATTACCATCCTGCAGCCCTCCACGTTCCCTACTCGCTTCTCGAAATCCTCCACCGCGGAAAGACGCACTTTCAGGTCAATGCCGCATTCATTGCCGAAAGCCTGGCCGCTCTGCTCAAGCCCCATATCCTTCACTATCTTCATCACTCCGTTCATCTCCATATAGCCGAACGAAAGCCTGTAATGCCTTGTAGCTGTTTTGGTTATGATCTCGGCATGGGCCAATGCGTCTGCAGATGAGCTCTTGTACGCGCGTATCAGTCCCGGTATGCCGAGCTTGATGCCGCCGAAATACCGCACCACCACTATCAATATGTCGCTCAAACAATTGGAATCGATCTGCCCGAGAATCGGACGTCCCGCTGAAGACGAAGGCTCGCCGTCATCATTGGCCCGGAACACATCTCCCTTATAGCCAAGACGATAGGCATAGCAATGATGCCGCGCATCGTGATACTCCTTTTTCAAAGAACTGACAATTTCCCTTATCTGCTCGAGCGTCTCGACAGGATAGGCCAATGCGATGAACCTGCTGCCGTTGTCCTTGAAGAGTCCTTCGGCAGGAGCCGCAATGCTCTTGTAAGTGTCGCAGATAGGGTCAATGTTCTTTTCCATAGGCTCAAATTTAGTTAAAAGCGGATTATTATGCAACGGAACGGAAATATTTTGTAACTTTGGGGCGGTTGAAGCAATTTTTATTAGACTAGCATTTATGATTCTCAGGTATCGTGTATCCCTTCCGGGGATTAAAGGGTTCGCCCGCGTTTACGAATTGAAGTCAACGACGACTTTATATGATTTTCACAAAAGGATGAGAGACGATATGGATTTCTCTCACGACCAGCTTATACAGTTCAAGGGCCTCGATGAAAACGGAAATCTGGTGGCCCGCTACGGAATGTTCGACCTGGGCGCAGGCGCTGTGGACGAAGTTACGGTAGAGGAAACAGTGAACAGGGGCATTGCCAGATGCACCTATTTCTATGATGGCACTGACAGGAAGAGCGTGATTGTCACATTCGAAGGTGAGGTGGAAGAGGAGCCTGGAAGGACTTATCCTGCACTGGTTGAGAGCAAAGGCCCTAATCCTGTGGAGTTCGAGAACGGATATGTGGCTTACGAGGATCTTCCGGATGAGCAGAGACATCTGCCTGGCGAATCGCTTATGGCGAAAGAGGACAAGGCAGAAAAAGATGCAGATGATGCAGATGACGCAGATGACATTGACGATATTGACCCTATCGATGATGATGACGACGAGGAGGAGGATGAGGAGGATGATCTCAAGTCATCCATCGCCGAGGACAGCGATGAGGTTTATGACGGATCAGAGGAACTCCTGTTCTAACCGTTCATGAGCTGTCAGTAATCATTGACACATACTCAATGGGCAGGAAGCTTGTCATAATTACCGGACCCACGGCCGTAGGTAAAACCGACTTCTGCATCGAAGCCGCCCTCAAATACGGTTCTCCGGTGATTTCCTGCGATTCGAGACAGATATACAAGGAAATGACTATAGGGACTGCTGTCCCGGATGCTTCGCAGTTAGCCGCTGTGAAGCATTATTTTATCCATAGCATCCACGTTACCGAGCCATATTCCTCCGGCCAATATGAAATAGATGCCCTGTCTCTCATTGACAGACTTTTCAGCGAGGGGCGCGAGACACTCGTAATGTGCGGAGGTTCAGGCTTTTATATCGACGCGGTATGCAATGGTCTGGACTGCCTGCCTGTTCCGCCTCCCGAACTGAGGGAAGAGCTTACGCAGAGGGTCAAGACTGAGGGAGTCGGTGCATTGGCAGAGGAACTGCGCAGACTGGACCAGAAGGCGTGGGAAGCCATAGACATCCACAACGGACAGAGGGTGGTCAGGGCGCTGGAGACCATCATGATATCGGGGCGCTCGTTCACCGAGTTCAAGCTCCGGGAACCGAAAAAGCGGGATTTCGAGATAGAGAAAATATGCCTCACGCGACCGAGAGAAGTTCTGTACAGCCGTATCAATGAGCGTGTTACGGCTATGGTCAATGCAGGGCTTGAGGATGAGGTGCGCGGTCTGCTGCCATATCGGGATCTGCCGGCTCTGCAGACCGTAGGGTACAAGGAAATGTTCGATTACATCGACGGAAAAACATCATTGGACGAGGCTGTAAGGCTGATTCAGCGGAACACCAGACATTATGCCAAGAAGCAGCTTACCTGGTGGAAAAGATATTCTGACGTAAAATGGATCGAGTTATGAAAGTGGGCAATATGCTTTTGTGCGCATCCGTCTGCCTGGTTCTGGGCAGTTTGGCCAATGCCACAGGTACTGATGACAGATTGTTCTACCGGCGTCCTGCCAAGATCTGGGAGGAGACTCTGCCGCTCGGGAACGGCCGGCTGGGACTGATGACCGACAGCGGGACCCGCCATGAGCACATTACGCTCAATGAGATTTCCATGTGGAGCGGCTGCGAGGCCGACTACCGTAATCCTGAGGCGGCTTCATGCCTGCCTGAGATAAGGAGTCTGCTGTTCGAGGGGAAAAACGCTGAGGCCCAGGCGCTTATGTACGAGCGGTTTCTGCCGCGGAAAGAGGTTTCAGATGCCAGGTACGGGACCTATCAGACTCTCGGCGCGCTGGACATTGACTATGATTTTCCTGTCAATGACGGTCGTGGGCCGGATTTACAGCCTGTGGAATATATCCGCGAACTGATTATGGATGAGGGAGTTGCGAGAAGTTCTTTTATCGTGGACGGCATCCGTTACAGCAAGGAGTTCTTCGCATCGAGGGCTGATGACGTGATGGTGCTGCGGCTTACTTCTTCCGAAAAGGGAGCATTGTCATTCAAGGCGGTGCTGAGCCGGCAGGAAAATGCTGCTGCAGGGGTTGAGCACAAGAAATGCGGACGCCGGAAGCTGCACGCTGCCACGCTTGAGGGCAGTCTTGAGAGCGGTATTCCGGGCAAGAAAGGTATAAGCTATAAAGTGTCCATGACGGTCGCCTCTTCTGACGGCAAGGCAGTGTACAGCGACGGGGCCATAACATTGACAGGAGCGAGCGAAGCTACATTGATCATTTCGGCCGCGACTTCGTATTCTGCGGAGGGGACCATATTTCCCGGCGAGAGGTATGTGAGTTTCTGCGACAGCCTGCTTGACGCGGCGGCTCATATAGAATATAACAAACTGAAAAACAGGCATATAGCATCACATGGCGAGCTTTACGGAAGGGCAGGGATTTATCTTGAGGAGTGCGATGACGATGCGCTGGCGACTGATGAACGGCTCCGGAAAGCGGCCTCTTCGGACAGCGGGAGTCTGGCTCCTGGACTTGCGGTATTGTACTGGAACTATGGGCGTTACCTTTTCATAAGCAGTACGAGGCCGGGGTCGCTTCCTCCGAATCTTCAGGGGCTGTGGGCGGACGGTACGAGCACGCCGTGGAACGGTGATTACCATACCAATATAAATATCCAGATGAACTACTGGCCGATGGAGCAGGTCGGTCTGAGTGAGTTTGTCCAGCCGCTGATGTCCATGATGGAGAGGCTGATTCCGTCCGGGCAGGAGAGCGCCAAGTGTTTCTACGGAAGTGAGGCAGAGGGCTGGGTGCTGCATATGATGACCAATGTGTGGAATTATACTGCTCCGGGCGAGCATCCGTCGTGGGGTGCAACCAATACCGGCGGGGCCTGGCTTTGCGCCCATCTCTGGGAGCATTACCGTTACACTCTCGACAAGGATTTCCTGAAAAGGGCATATCCGATAATGAGGGGCGCCGCGAGATTTTTCTTGTCAACGCTGGTGGAAGAGCCTGTTCATCAATGGCTTGTCACAGCGCCAAGTTCTTCTCCGGAGAACGCTTTCTGGTGCGGGAAAGACTCTATTGCGACGAGTATCTGTATGGGGCCGACAATGGATGTCCAGCTGCTCGGGGAACTGTTTTCATCGACGTCTGCCGCAGCCGGGATTCTCGGCATTGACAAGGATTTTTCTGACAGTCTCGTAGCTGCGACGAAGCGGTTTCCGCCTATGAGGGTGGATTCCCGCGGACGGCTGATGGAGTGGCTTGAGGAGTATGCTGAAGTAGAGCCTCAGCACAGGCATGTCTCGCATCTGTACGGGCTGCATCCCGGCAATTCCATCAGTACTCTACGGTCACCGGAGCTCGCCGAGGCATGCCGTAACACTCTGAAGGTCAGGGGCGACGGCGGCACGGGATGGAGCAGGGCCTGGAAGATCAATTTCTATGCGAGGCTCGGTGACGGTGACCATGCCCTGAAACTTCTGAAGGCGCTTCTGGCTCCGGCCGTGAGGTACAGTGAGATAGATACGTTATCTGTTCCTTATTATAAGGGCAATCTGCATCTGGCTCAGTTCAGCGGCACTTTCCCTAACTTGTTCTGCTCGCATCCGCCGTTCCAGATAGACGGCAATTTCGGGGGCACGTCCGGCATAACCGAGATGCTGCTCCAGAGTCAGGACGGATATATAGCCCTGCTCCCTGCCCTACCGTCCGGGTGGAGAAGCGGCAGTGCAAGAGGCCTCAGGGCCAGAGGAAATGTGTCCGTGGATTTCAACTGGAATGATTCGCGCGTGGAGCAGGTGACCATCACAGGCCTGCCGCTCCATGGTGGTGAACGTGGCGGAGGCTCGGTCGCGAGTGGCGATGGTGCTCCAGATTCGGTCGCGAGTGACGATGGTGGTGCCGCGATGGACGGACCAGATTCGGGCGCAAGTGACGGAGTAAATTCCGTAGAAGCAGGTGACTTGATGGCATGCGGCAGGAGTTCAGGTGCGATGGCCAAGGGTTCTGCCGAGATGGATGGACTGACCGCGGCTAGTACGGACGATGGTGGCGCCGCGATGGACGGATCAGATTCGGGCGCGAGTGACAGAGAAAATTCCGTGGAAGCAGGTGACTTGATGGCGTGCGGCAAGAGCTCAGGTGCGATGGCCAAGGGTTCTGCCGCGACGGATGGTCCAGATTCGGTTGCGAGTGACGATGGTGGTGCCGCGATGGACGGATCAGATTCGGTTGCGAGTGACGGAGTAAATTCCGTGGAAGCAGGTGAGTTGATGGAGTGCGGCAGGAGCTCAGGCGCGATGGCCAAGGGTTCTGCCGTGACGGATGGACTGACCGCGGCTAGTACGGACGATGGTGGCGCTGTCACGGCAGGCGGACGGAACTCGGTGGTTCTGAAGGTGCCGGCAGGAAGCATTGCACGGGATCTTTACGGCAATGAGTTCCCTACCGACTCCTCCGGTTTCGTTCACATCAGCGTCCGAAGCGGCGAAAGCGTCACGATACGGTTCGGAAGGTGAACTGGGACGTAGAACGGTTGATGTGAACGGGGCTGCGAGATGAATCCGGTGAACAGGGCTGAAAACGAGGATGAAGAACGGTTCCGGAGACGAGGATGGAGAACGAAGGACGGAGACGCTTACGCGAAAAAGAACGCAGATCATCCAGCACACCTCGCAACGCATTTTTCTGTGGGCTCTCTGTTATTCCTGATAATCATTATCTCACAGAATGGATTTTGTCCGTAAAACCCCGCCTTTACGCGGACAAGTTGTTGATTTTGAACGACTTGTCCGTAAAACACCCTTTTATTACGGACAAACTTAGCATTTTGAGTCAACCATATTCAGTAATTTGCGGTCTGTATCGTCCTGAAAAAAGTTTACCAAAAAAAGTAAACTTTTATGGAAGCTAAATGCTATCGGGCGATGCGGCGCGCCAAGTGTATCGTCCTGAAAAAATTTAGTCAACACGTAATCGCGGAGACGCTTACCTCAAAAAAGTGTCAGCGTCACCTTCATCACCTTATTTCCCTGACCATATCTTCGAACTTGTCACGAGGGCCTCTGGACTTGTTTCTGATTTTAGCGCGATAATTATATACCGTATTGGCCGAGTAATGCAGCAGCGACGCTATCTTGGACGATTCGTTCACGCCAAGCTTCACCAATGCGAATATCCTCAGCTCAGGAGTAAGCATATCATTGTCCTTCAGCACAATAGCCTCGCCGTCAGCGAGCAGGGCATTGAACTGCTCTATAAAATCAGGATACAGATTCAGGAACGTCTCGTCGAACATCTTGTAGAACGTCTTGATGTCCTCGTCTATCGGCGGCAGCATCTCTATCTCGTCAATGATGTATTTTTCATTGCCACGCTTGAGATACTTGAGAATGTGGTTCTGATATTTTCGGGTCTTGTTTATATTGTCCGACACCATTCCGAGGAACAGCGCTATGTACTCTTCTTTGATCTTGTCCGCCTCTTTTATCCTGCTGTTCAATGACTTGAGCTCCTCATTGGTCCGCGCGAGGATATTATGGTGCCGGTAGATATGGAGCGACAGCACGGCAAGTGCCACGAGAAGCAGACTCACGAAGACGACGGCAGCCATCATCATCCGGTTCTGCTCCCGCTTCCTCTGTTCATACTCGTGCTCTATCCGAGGGAAGAATTTGGAAATCTGCCACGGACGCAGTTTGCCGTTGAAGGCCAATGCATCCTGCATACAATGGTCTGCGCAGTATTTGAACGCCCTGTCCACGTCTCCCATGTCGAAGATATACTGGGCGATGAGGTTCAATGACGCGTAATCCTTCGTGGCGTTGGAGATGTCAGCCTGAGCCGACTTGCAGAGCCAGTACATTATGCTGTCCGGCTGGTTCTTGGGCACGCCCTGAGAATAGTAATAGCAGGCTCCGGCGTATTTGCGGAGATCATTCTTCTGCGACAACGTCATCATTTTCCTGGCGAATTTCCTCACTGATGCCGAGTCCTTGGCTGACAGCGCGGCCTCCCTGTTCAGGTCATACCATTCGTAAGTCCCCGGAGCGACATATTTCATAAGCGAATCGCGAAGCTTGTTCCTGTCATCGAACTGAAGCCCGCCCACAGTAATGTCAGACGCATAATACATCAGCTCCCCTGCCAATGTGTGCCGTGTCCTGAGATACTGCAGCTTGACGCTCTCCGGAATGCCGTCGTCAATGACGCTCTGCATCAATGTCGTGGCTTCTATATGATAACCGGCCTTGGCATACACTTCCACAAGCGAAAGATTTGCAGAGGCAAGCCTTTCTTTATCAGCGTTCTGCTCAGCGAGTTCCCGGTTACGGGCAAGGAAGAACACGGTGGAATCGAAACTGTTTGCACGGAATTCATTTGCCATCCTGAGATTGAACGCCATCTGGTTTTCGTAGCTCTGGTCCGGCCCGTACACCTCCCTGATGGACTTTATCCTGGATTCAAACGCCTTTTCGTAGGTCGCTTTCATTGCCAATGTCGCATCCAGTTCGCTTACGGCTTCGTTTACAATGCCAGTTTCGCGTCCGCAGGAGCACAGGCACAGAAGCAGAGTTATGTAAATATATTTCCTGATCATATCACCAATCTTCCGGTTACAATCCGCTAATATAGTCAGTAATCTTGAAACTTGAAAAAAACACGATTGTTTGAAGAAACGATTATTTGCACATGTTTTTAGTAACATCCCCAAAAAAACAGGGCGGCTGAAAACGAGGATGGATGACGGTTCCGGAGACGAGGATGAAGGACGGTAACGGAAACGGGACGGAGGACGGTTCCGGTGACGAGGATGGAGAACGGTTTCGGAGACAAGGATGGAGAACGGTAACGTGTACGGGGTGTTAGGGGCGCACCGTGTAAAACCCTGTATCACAACGACTTAACGCTTTTAAGAGTTGGCATTTTCACAACTCTGAAAAGCGTTAAACACTTATCTATCAGTTATTTACAGGTTGCGCTGAACACGTCGTCTTGGCCATCCATTTCCGCATTCCACGATAATTGACGCGTGAGTCCTTGCGGAACGACTGCATCGTCAGTGTCGGAACCGAACTTGTCATCTGGTTGTATCGCACCCATGTCCGTTCGTACAATCTTGCTGCAAGCGCCGGAATTACTGTTTCTTTTGTTTCCATGTTAATCTGTTCTTGACATTTCCATGGGCAAAAGTACAGAACCGCTAAAAACGCGTCAATACGTAACCGCGGAGACGCTTACACGGTAACGTGTACGTGGCGTTAGTGGCGCACCACGTAAAATATTGTATCACAACGATTTAACGCTTTTCAGAGTTGGCATTTTCACAACTCTGAAAAGCGTTAAACACTTATCTATCAGTCATTTATAGGTTGCGCTGAACACGTCGTCCTGAAAAAAGTTTACCACCAAAAGGCACCGGCGACGCTTTCAGCATCACGCTACTTCGCGATGAAGTCGCAGAGCTTGTTGTATCCGGTGGATTCTTCCCAGAGTTTCATGTTCGCCAGGCGGATACTGTAGAGCGGATTGTCGTGGAGAGTTGCACGGGCATCCGGAAGATTCAGATAGAGGGCATACTTGTGGCCGGTCTGGAGAGTGGACGGAAGATGAAGTGTTTCAGTAACTTCCGCTACACGACCTGCTGCCCAGCGACGCGGGTCGATATTGGATTTATAGACACTCTTCTCGCCCGTCTCAGGATCCACGATGATGAATTCAAGTCCACGAGGATTGGCCAGAGCCGCGAAACCTTCGTTCTTGATCGACATTGACACAGTCAAGTTCGTTCCTGCCTTGAAATCGGAGTAGAACTCTGCCTTGTCGAGCACGAAGCGGTAGCCGAGCCTCATCGAGATTTCATCCATACATTGACCTGCCTCCCAGACCTTGAAAGTGCCGCTGTGGTATCCGCGGTTCTGGTAGGTCCAGTGGTAGTCCTCCATGGCCTCGATTGAAAGTGAGCAGGCGCAGTAAGTCGCGTCGCCGGAGCAGGTCTCGCCACCCATAATCGTGTAGGCAGTCTCGGCCTTCCAGAGGGCACGGTCCTTGCCGCTGCTGTAAGTTCCCCAGTCAGAGTCACTTGAGATGAAGCAGTCATTGTGTCCGGCTATACGTGAGAGGTCCGAGCCGTCATAAGCTGTCTCTACAGTTATAGTATCACGCAACTTGGTCTTGAACAGGCCGAACTTCAGCATTGGTGTACGGACTGCAACCTGCCTGTCCTTAGGCATTGCATCCAACAGAGCGTATATGAGCTTCCTGCGAGGTTCGTATGCAGCAGAGGTGCTAAGGCTCTGGTTAAAATGTGTCGTATAAGCCCATTCTCCCCACGAGCCACAGAAACCGGCCTGGAGAACAAGGATAATGTCGCTGTACTCCTGAAGTATAGGTTTGAGCTGCTCCACGTGGCGGAGAACGATGTCCACTTCCGGGTCATACGGCTTGGATGCCTCATCGTTATTGTCCTTGTAGGCAAAGCGCACGATGGTTTTCATGCCGGCATCACGATGTGCCTGAAAGCTCTGGCGAATGATGTCGAGAGCTGCCGCACTGATGTCGCCTTCCATAAAATCAGTGAGATAGAACATGCTCAATGTCAATGTCTGACAACTTCTGCGGTTCAATGAAATTACCGATGAAGAAATCGCCTTAGGCATCTTGCCGCCGTTGAATCTTACAGTATATTGGGAATAATATCCTCTCTCTGGATTGCAGAAATTGGTTTTTGACGGTCTGTATGTCACTGTTTCAGCTTCCCTGGTGAGGACAGGTTCCTTATCGCATCCGCAGTTCAGTACACAGGCGAATGACAGGGCACAGAGGGTGTAAATGTATCCTTTAACTTTCATAGCACATATTATTTCTTGTCGATTGTAACTGCAAGTTTCTCGGCTGCGCCGCCTTTCGCATTAGGAAGCACTCCAGAGCTTATCCAGTTCTGCTGAAGGTCAACGCCCACTGTAAATGTGTCCGCAAATGGCACGTCCATCATCAGACGCATGATCTGAAGTTCATATTTCCCTGCCTTTCCGCTGCCGCTGCCGATACCTGAAGCGGAAATGTTATCCCATTTCCATTCGACAGCACCGACTTTGCCGCTGTATTGCCAGAATGTAGGACTCCACGATGAGTAGCCACCCGGCTGATAACAATATCCCTGAAGCATGTAGTCCACGTCGTTCCCGAGATGTTCACCGAGCGGATTTCCTCCGGTAGAAGGGTCATTGTCAGCATTGAGGAAAACATTGAGGACTGCGCCGGCATCCGTCTTGAGCATGGATTCGTCAAGTTCGAAATACATCCAGATATAGTCGTCATTGGCATATACTCTCATCTTCTTGAGAGCCTTCCATTTCGCATCCTCCGCACATACGGTCTCCGCAACTTTGGACGCGTCGAGTGCATCCCAATCTGAAAAATCCGCGTCAATCTTGATCGGCAGCAGTTCGCTCGGGTCCGGCTCAGGCTCTTCGTCAGTGCCGTCATCCGGAGAAATCACAGACGGGGTGTTGTCCACGGCCGGGGCATCTTTCTGACAAGACACCGCGCCGAACAGCACAGCCGCCGCCACACACACGGGATAAAGAATCTTTTTCATACAAGAACAACTAAGGTTATAGAGTATATATCGCTACTGTTTCTGGAAAAATTGTGGAGGATGGCTATCTGCATACTGATAGCCATCCTCTGGATAATTAAAGGCTATTTGAGTGTGAGTTTGACAGGATCGGTATCTGAAGGAAGGAGACCTGGCTCAGACCAATTGCTGTTCATGAGTGTAGATGCTACGTTCATTGTTTTGCCAAAGTTAGGGAAGTTAACCTTATCGATAGCAAGCTCAACTGAATACCAGCCTTTTACAAGTGTACCAGCGACATTGGCAACTGACACAACCTGATCTCTGAGGGTTTCGTTTTCAGCAATATTGTCGACAAAATTCTTTCCGGCCTCAGCTGTCTCTTTATAGTTCCAGAACTCGCTCCATGCAGCTTTGACTTTACCTGCATCAGCATAGATATACACATCAAGAAGTGCATCGAAACCAGCATCACTCCATACATTTCTGTAATATCCTCCGGTCTCTGCATTATTATCAGTATCCCAAACGAAGCGGAGCGGACGCTGAGTAGTGTTTTTCTTCCAATATGTATCACGATTCATATCGCACTCAGCTGCAACCTGTGCAGGATCGCATTCTGCATAGACGTAGAGAATCTCATCAGTATCATAGAACTTCAATGTCCTGAGAGCCTGTTCAGACGCCTCAGCATCCACCTTCAATGTAACTACATCAGCCGCCGGAAGCTTTGCCCAATCGTCGAAGTTTCCGTCGATTACGATTCCCTCAACGTCGGCGTTGCTGTCATCGTCATTGTTGTTTTTGTTGCCGCCGTTGTCTTTGCTGCAGGCAACAGCTGCGAGTGACACCATCACTGCCGCAGCGAAAAAATTCATTGATTTTTTCATATTTTCACTTGTAGAGAAAGTTATTTCATAAGTTCAAGAGTGATGTACTGCTTGTCGGAGATAGCCATAAAGTTCTTTAGCATACTTCTCACCACCATAAGAGAGGACGCTGATATTGACCTTGTTCTGTCCGCGGAGCTGGTCCATAGCGTCACGGCTGATGGCAAACTCTTCTTTTACTACAGTTCCGACAAGTCTTGCCTGGAAATCACTTCTGACAACAAGAGTATTGTCGAGGTTTCCCTTATTATCGGTTCCCCACATATAAGGAGGCCAAAGGTATTCGTCACCATCTTTTGCTTCCCACTTGCTGTTAGCCCACTCTGTCGTCGGGTCCCAATAGTTATACTGAGTCCAGCCGAGATTGATCTTACCGGTCTCTACAGCGATGTACTGATAGAGTTCACAGCCGACTTCAAATCCTACCTGATTGAAAGGGCCGTCCTCCCTGAATATCATACCGGTCTTAGGATTAGCATCCGTATCGATAAACAATGTAAGTTCTTTGGCAAGACCACCTGTATTCCAGGCACCGTTTCCATCCCAAGACGGATCTATCTTTTCAAGAGCAGGAAGATTGTTTACAAACTCGGCATAGCAATAGATATAGTCAGCATCAGAAGTGAATTTAACCGTCTTGAGACCAACCTTCTCCTTGGCATCAGCAGGAAGAGTAGCAACTGCTGCTGTAGTACATGCATCCCAGTCCTCGAAGTTTCCGTCAATAGCGATAGACTCCGTAGGAACCTCGCCTCCATCATCATCACCACCGTTATTGTTTGTGGAAGATGACTTGTCGCAGGAAACGACTGCAGCACCCATCATGATGGCGGCTGCAAAAAACATAAATGTTCTTTTCATGTTGTTTGTGTGTTTAAATTGTTAAAAAAGTGGTTATTGTTTCTTTTTGGTTCCCCAATTAGGGTTCTGCTTGAGATTCTTGTTGAGCGCCAGGTCCTCAGACGGCAGCGGCATCAGGTAATCGCGGGATTCGTCGAAGACATGCTGAGTCTTCTGATGAGGGTCCACATAACCATTGGTCTTGCCGCTGAGAGTGATGGTCTTGCCGACCTGAAGCACATTGTAAGTGACCTTCTCGTCCAGGTCTGCAGGCTTTTCCTTCGTGTAGATCCAGACTTCATTCTGGCCGTCATGGTCGAGGTCGAATCCGCGGTCAACACCAGGGAAATACATTCCGTAGAAGTTCTGCTCAATACACTTGCCTGCCTTCCATCTCATCAGGTCATACCATCTGAAGTCACCTTCTTCCGCAAGTTCAATCGTCCTCTCACGACGGATCTCGAGAATGACACCCTTGTTAGCGCCCTTCACATTCGGATAGCCGTATTCTGCACTTGACATATAGGAGCTCGGAGAGTCATTCACATCAGAGAGTTTCAGATTCGGCATTCCGACGCGGTCACGCAAAGGTTTGATACTCAAATCAATGTCATCCTGAGTGATATTTACATCGGTACGCTCAGCCATAGCCTCGGCATAGTTGAGATAGACCTCGGCAGCACGGAAGATAGGCATATCATTGTCAGTCGCCATCCAGCGTCCCGTTTCGAGAACATTGTTGCTCTGCGCGTACTTCACGACCTGATAGCCGGTGCAGCTTGTATTGAAATCGCCGACCATGAGGGAATCCGCGTCAATGCGGTGGTAACCAGGGCAGCGCATGGTCTGGGCCAGGCGCGGGTCACGGCCTGTCATCTCCTCATAGTATTCCTTTGTCTCCCAACCTGCATTGGCAGTGAACTCAGTTCCGTCAGCCATAAGATAGCTGTCCACGAACTTCTTGTTGAAGGCAAACTGATTCTGTCCGAAAGTGTTGTAGGTGGCGAAGTGTGAAAGGCCGAGAGAATAACTGTAGGCCTTGGCGAGGATGACCTCGTCGCTGTTTGCCACCTGTGAGGCGAAGAGCATCATGTAGTCTTCGGCAGGTTTCCCTGTGCTGTAAATCTTGTAAGGTGAGGTAGTTATGAACTCTTTGGCCGCAGAAGCCGCCTGCGCGAGCCAGTAATTTCCGTCGTGCTCGGCGCCGTCATTGCCATGGTAGTTGCGCCATGTTCCCTCGAAAAGGCAGAAACGGGATTTGAAAGCGAGCGCTGTCCACTTGGAGATTTTGTACAGGTTCTTTTCTGTGGAGAGGTGAGCGACGGCAAAGTCAATGTCTTCTAGCATCTTGCCCATGACATAGTCCCTGGAGTCTCTTGCCTTGTAGAGCTCGTTGTGTTCCTTGACGCTGAGTTCGTGGTCATACCATGGAACGTCACCGAAGTCACGTACCTTGAGGAAATAGAAATACGCCCTGAAGAAACGTCCTACCGCCTCGTACTCAGCTCTGACTGATTCATCGGCACAGTTGCCGAGATTGTCGAGCATATTGTTTATGTCGCGGAGAGTGCCCCAGTCCCAGCCGCCGCCGGAAGACGGAACCACACGGAGTTTTCCGCCACGTATCTTCATCGGAAGATTCGTCTTGAAACAGATGTCGCTCTCTTCGTCGAAGAACGGGCCTTTGAAAAGGTCGGCATAGAATGTATTGGAAACGTTCTCGAACTGAGGCGCATCCTTAAAGTAAGAGTCTGAGGTTTCCTTGTCGAGAGGGAACTTGTCAAGACTGCACGCAGAAATGCCGAATGCGGCAACTGCGGTAATATAAAGTATATTCTTGATTTTCATACAGATTCCTCCTTTATTAGAATGTTATGTCCACACCGAACACAAATGACTTCTGGTAAGGATAGTAGTAGCCGAATGAGTTCTGCTTGGCCATCGCTTCAGGGTCCATGTAGCGTGAGACTTTGGTGAGCGGCGAGAGATAGCCGAGGTTCTCACCGGTGAAGTAAACTCTCAATGCGCTGATGAACGTCTTGGAGAGGACCTTTTCCGGAATTGTGTATCCGAAAGTGAGGTTCTTCAGACGGCAGTATGCGAGATTCTGGAGATAACGGTCATTGGTCATCGTCAGATAGGTAGTACCCTTATTGGCCTGAAATCCTCTCGGACGCGGGAAGTATGCGCCGGTATTGTCGTCGCTCCAGACATTGTCCATATAGTTCTTAGGAATATATGTCGCCTGAGGGCGGTTATATGCTACCCAGAACGCCTGGTTGTCTGCTGGCGGATACCAGTTGAGACGGCCGATGCCCTGGATGAACATGGAGAAGTCGAAGCCGAGCCACTGTGCAGTGATATTGACACCGTACTGGAAGCGCGGAAGCGAGTTTCCTATGATGGTGAGGTCGCCTGAGTTGTCCACAGTGTAGGCTCCACGTGAAATCACGTCATCTCCGTCGAGGTCGCGGATACGCAAGTCACCGCCTTTCCAGCCGCCTGTCAGGTTTCCCTGAAGATAGGACTGGTCTATCTTGGAGGTGTATTCCGCTGCCGCAGCGTCAGACTCGAAAAGTCCGTCAGTACGGAAGCCCCAGATCTCACCGAATGTCATGCCCTCATAATAGGTTCCGAGCACCTTGGAAGGGTTCTTGTATTTGGTAAGTTTAGTTATATAATCACTGTAGTTCACGCTCACGCCATAGGTGAAAGGACTGCCTGCGAGAGTGAAAGTGTCTTTCCATGACAGGGTCAGTTCAATACCCTTTGAACGCAGGTTAGCAGCATTTGCGCTAGGCGCTGCCGCTCCATAGACTGAAGGGACTGCCTCACCGGAAGTAATCATACCCTTGGTATCACGGATATATGCATCTCCGGAGAAAGCAAGACGGTTTCCGAGGAAGCCGAGGTCGAGACCGAGGTTGTAATGATAGGTGGTCTCCCATGTCAGTCCGTCCATACTTGAAGAACCGACTGTGGCTCCGTTAGGCTTGTTGGACGCTCCGTTCTCGAAAACATAACCGAGATTGTAGGTGGAGACGGAACGGATGTATGCATAGTCCGAAACCTGCTGGTTACCAAGCGCGCCATAAGAGAATCTGAGTTTGAAGAGGTCCCAGGAGGACTTCAGCGGCTCCCAGAATTTCTCCTCAGAGAGTTTCCAACCCACTGATGCTGAAGGGAAGAAGCCCCAACGGCTGTTGCGCGCGAAACGGGATGTTCCGTCGTAACGTCCGCTGACCTCAACGAGATATTTGCCCATATAGTCGTAGTTGAACCTTGCGAACACACCTGCTAGAGCATATTCGGTCTGGTTTCCATTGACAGAGAATTCCTTGCTGCCCTTGGAGTTAGGCTGCACGAGATTGTACTCGCTGAGGTACTCTGAAGACAGGTTGTTTCCGCTGGTGTATGTGTAGCGGTAGTGCTGGGTCTCGTAGTTGTAACCTGCAGTGGCATTGATATTATGCTTGCCCTTTATGGATGTATGGTAGGTAGCATAGACATTGGCCGCGATGTAGCGGGTGTAGGCAAAACTGTCCTCGAGCTTGTTCTGGAAACGGCCGTAGTCTTCGGTGAGAATCTCGCCCGGATACATGCTGTAGGTACAAGGTACCCAACGGTTTGTAGAACGGTCGTTGTTGAAGGTATAGGTGAAATTCGCACGGATGTCCAGACCTTCAATCGGATGGATGCCGAGTTCAGCTGTGTTGGAGAAGTTGTATTTCTTCTTGTTGTTCACTTTCTTGTCGTCAAGCAGCTCGATATGGCAGCCGTTGGTGACATTGGAATCGGTGAATATGGTCTTGTACACATTGGTCCCGTCGGGGTTGCGGAGCGGAATGCTGGCAAGTCCGTGTACCTGCGAGTACATGAACGTGTAGTTGTAGTTTCCGTTGCCCGGCCAGTCGTAGTCCGAGGTGTAGAATCCGAGGTTGTCGCTGAGCGTGATGTATTTGTTTATCTTGAACTCAAGCTTGCTGCGGAGGTTGTACTTGTTGTACTTGTCCGGACGCACACGGAATGTTCCTTCCTTGTGCTCGTAGCCGCCGGAGAGGTAGTATTTGAAATACTCGGAACCGCCTGACACTGAAATGTTGTGCTGGGTGAACGGATTCACTGTCGTATAGAGCGACTTGTACCAGTCGGTGTTGCAGTAGTAGATATAGCTCATCTTTCCGTTCCTCATCTCCTGGAGCACCCAAGGTCTTTCAGGATTTTCGGTCTTGTCGTTGCGGCGGATGTAGAGCTGGTGCATATCCTCCTCGGTATAATGGGTGTAGTTCGTGCCGTTGGTGGCGAAAGTGAAGAGATCATTGATATAGACGGAGTCATAACCCCTCGACTCATAGTCGGTACGTGTGGTCGGGACAGAGAATCCGCCGTTGCCGCTGTAGCGTACAACCGGCTTTCCCTTGCTGTCCTTGCCGCTCTTGGTGGTTATGAGAACGACTCCGAATGACGCGCGTGCTCCGTAGATGGCTGCGGAAGAAGCGTCTTTCAGAACTGACACGGACTCCACGTCATGAGGATTGACCTTGGCCATGTCTCCCTCTACACCGTCGATGAGCACGAGCGGAGAACCGCCGTTGATGGAGTTGTAACCGCGGATGTTGATGGAAGCGACATCGTCAGGCGAACCGTTGGATGTGGACACGAACATTCCGGGAACAGAACCCTGAAGCATGTGGGTAAGTGTCGGAGAGGTCCTGTTGTCGAGTTCCTTGGAAGTGACGGTGGAAACAGCTCCGGTAAGATTTACCTTCTTCTGCACGCCGTATCCGACCACGACGGTTTCCTGAAGGTTCATCGCATCCTCGGTCATATAGACCGTAATATTGTCCTGCGCCGGCTGCACTGTCTGTCTCACTGTCGAATAGCCGAGACAGACGAATTCGAGAGTCACTGCTTCCGACGGAACGGTCAATGAAAATGCTCCGTTCATGTCGGTCACGACTCCGTTCGAAGGAGACGACATCACTGTAATGCCCATAAGAGGCTGCTTTGCCGCATCGAAGACCTGTCCGCTGACAACTCTCGTCTGAGCAAATGCCCCAAGACTGCACAGAAGCAGTGCGGACATCAGGAAGATTTTATGTAACGTTTTGTGGTACATATAGTTATTTGTTTGGTTATGGTTATTCTGCTATAAATGAAGCCACTCTGTTGTAGCCGAACGCCTCGTCCCAGACGCCCTTGTTCGCGAAACGCACGCTGAAATCAGGATTGTCATGAAGTTTCGGATCAATGTCGGGAAGGTTTATGAAGAGCGTGTAGCTCTCGCCTTTTTTCAGGCCTTCCGGCAGCACAAGTGTCTCATCATATTCATAATGCCTGCATCCCTTCCAGTCACGCGGATCCTTTTTCGAGACATAGACATATTTTTCCGTCCAGTCATTGTCATTGCGGAGAATGAATTCGAGTTTGCGTTCATTGATCAGAGACGCGAAGCCATAGTTGGTCAGACAGTACTTCATCAGGAACTCTCCCCCGGCGGTGAAATGTCCGAAGAACGATGCTCCGTTCAGCACGAAACGGTAACCCACACGTGAGGTGAGGTCCGTGTGGCACTTGTTCTGCTTCCAGTAATCCACGATTTCACCGTTCCATATGCGGAGATAGGAAAGATGGAAATCGCGCATGTGCTTGTTCGCATAACCGCACTCGCAATACGTATAGTCACGCTGAAAGCAGGACTCGCCACCGATGGTCGTATAATTGCCCTCGGTGCGGAGCAGCTTCTTGTCAGGCGTGCCGCCGTATGTTCCGCCGTCCGTGGAATTGACGAAATAACAGTCGCAATGGTTCGTAAGGCGGGAGCCGTAGTCACCATTGAAAGCGGTCGTGACGTTCACTGTGTCGGCAAGCTTGTACTGGCGGCCGAGAATGTAGCTCATGGCGCTGCGTTTCTGGCCGACAGTGCGGACTGCCACCATCCTGTCTTTCGGGAAGCTGTCCAGAAGCGCCTTCACGATGGTGCCCTTCTGCTCGTCCGTCTTGATGTTGGTGGTAGTGTGCCACTCTCCATAGACGCCCACAAATCCGGCCTGAAGCACATAGATCACATCCTTGTACTCTTCCCAGATAGGAGCGAGCTGCTGGATATGCCTGAGAAGCTGAGGAAGCTCAGGTTCCATCATCTCTGCCTTGTCACTCCACGAATAAGCGTGGCGCAGTACGACTTTGCATCCGGCCTCACGTTCACGTTCGAAATGGGTACGGAGCACGGCGAGAGCCTCTTCCGGAATGTCGCAACGCAGATAGTCGCAGAAATAGACTCCGAGATAATGCAGGGTGCAGTTGAGACTGCGGCAAGTCTTGAGTCGTGCCACAGTGAAGGGCTGAGGGACATTGCCGTCCTTGAAATGGTATTCCAACTGCTCATAGGAACCTCGCTCAGGGGAACAGAATTCCGCTTTCTCATACTGATAAGTCAGCGTGTAGTCAAACGGAGGCTTAGGAGCCTTGAAACTCTCCACAGTCCCATCGAATTCGTCAAGACGCCAGCCTGCGAACGGGTCGAAGTCCAATGTGGCCTCTCCCCCATTCTCAGGATTCACGTCCTTCTGACACGATACACCGGTGAATGCAAGCGCGATGAGCAGAACCGTCGTCGCTATTTTATTTGTCAATGTCATATTTTATTCAGCCTTGAATGCTGCAATTCTGTTGTATCCTGTAGTCTCGTCCCAGACGCCACGGCTCGCAACCCTCACGCTGTAGGCAGGATTGTCATGAAGATTCGGGGCAATGTCAGGAAGGTTCAGCCAGAGGGTGTAGTTTGCACCCGGCTTCAGGGTTTCAGGAAGCGTCAGTTTCTCGTCCCATTCGTAATGATGACAGCCTTTCCAGTCACGCGGATCCTTGTCGGAGACAAAGACATACTTCTCGGAAGGGTCAGCGTCATTGGTCAGAATCAGCTCGATCTTCCTTTCATTGATAAGAGACGCGAAGCCATAATTGGTCAGACACATCTTCATCAGGAAGTCGCCGCCGGCAGTGAATTTGCCGAAGAAGGACGAGCCGTTGAACACGAAACGGTAGCCGATACGGGTAGAAAGGTCCTTGTTGCAGCCGTTGTTCTTCCAGTAGTCCACGATGGCATAGTGGTTTGAGAGGTAGGACCAATGATACTGGCGCAGGTGCTTGTTGGAATACTCGCAGTCGCAGTATGTGTAGTCACCCACGAAACAGGACTCGCCACCGACAGACACATAATTGCTCTCGGTACGGAGAAGTTTCTTGTCAGGTGTTCCGCCGAATGTTCCCGCATCATTGCCATTCACCAGCACGCAGTCATTGTGGTTGCCGAGACGGGAATTGTACGAGCCGTCAAATGCGGTCGCAGCCGTAATCGTATCGGCAAGAGAGTATTGGCCGTCATTGATATACTTCATCACGAGTCTCTTGTGACCAGGGGTGCGCAGGGCAATCTGCCTGTCCTTCGGGGTATGGTCGAGGTAGCACTTCACCAATTCGCCTTTCTGTGCATCCTTGGTGATATTGGTGAGCGTGTGCCATTCTCCATAGACTCCGATGAATCCGCCCTGGAAAACATAGATCACGTCCTTGAACTCGTTCCAGATAGGTGAAAGCTGCCCGATATGGCGCTTTATCCATTTGAGTTCAGGCTCCTGCACAGGCCATTTGTTGTCCCATGAATAGGCATGTCGGAGAATCACTTTCGTTCCGGCCTGACGCTCGAGAGTGAAATGGGTGCGGAGAATATCGAGAGCTTCCTGAGGGATGTCGGACTCGAGGTAGTCACAGAGATATACTCCGAGGTAGTGCAGTGTACAGTTGGTCGTCTTGCAGGAGACGAGACGCTCGAGCGTATATGGCTTAGGGAAGCCCTTGGTAGCCACGTCCTTGAAATGGTACTCAAGCGGGGCATAAGGTCCGCGCTCCGGGTTGCAGAACTCGTCCTTGTCATACTCGTAGGTGATGGTGTACTCGAACGGTGCCTCAGGAGCCTTGAAGCTCTCCACCTTGTTCTCCAGTTCGCTGGCAATCTCCCACCCTGCCTTCGGATCGAAACCTCCTGTCTGGGTGCCGTCACCTTCAGTAACGCTTTCTTTCTGGCATCCTGAAATCAATGCCACGCTCAGCAATGCCGCTATATAAATTCTTTTCGTCATTGTTTCAATGTTGTAAATTATTATTCTGCAAGTCTGAAATATGGAATCCTGTCAAGTGGAACATTTATCTTGACTTTCTGTCCGCCGGCGTATTCCTTTCCGTCATCCGCAATCCATCTGCCTTCAGGAAGGATGACTTCACGCTCACGTCCCGGATTCACCATCGGAGCCACGAGAATGTCAGAGCCTATCATGAACTCGTCCTTCACACCAGAGAGTCCCTGGTGAGGGAAACGGAACTCGAGAGGAGTCACTACCGGCTCGCCTGTCTTGGAAGCCCTGACTATCAGAGACTTGATTTCAGGCAGGAGTTTTTCCCTGATCTTCACCGACTTGAGCACTGCATCGAGATGTTCCTTGTCGAGAATGCGCCACGGAGCCACGGAGAACTGCATCATCGGCATCAGGGCATGAGTCTGTGCAGAGCGGACGATGAGGTCCTGATCTATCGGACATCCCGGAAGGAACGAAGCGAAGCTGCCGCCTCCGATCATGTCCGGACAGGAATACCAGTAACCCATAAGGTTGGTCGCCATCATCTCAGGAATGAGGACCTGGACCGCTTCCCAGTTGTGAGCCTTGTCATGAAGACGCTGTACGATGGCCTTTCCGCCGTCACGCCAAGAGGCACGGTATTCATTGTAAGGATACTTGTCGGCATAGTCAGCAAATGCCTGACAATACTCGTAGGCCTGCTGATTGCCCATTGTACGGGAATCCTGCGGGAAGAGGTTGAAGTCGCCGGCATCGAACTTGAATCCATCTACGCCATAATTCTTGCAAAGATTGTCAAGCTGCCGGTCGAACCACTTGACAGTCTGAGGATTGGAAAGGTCGAGCTCGGCAGAATAGCCGTTCCACCACTCCACAGGATAGACTCCCGCGCCTTTTTTTCCGACAAATCCGCCGAAAGAATTGATTTCAGCCCAGATCTGATACTGGTCCATGCTGACAAACGGGCACACCCAGAGCATAAGCTTGAATCCCATACGGTGAAGCTCATCTGACATGGCCTTCGGGTCAGGGAAACGCCCCGGGTGAAACACCCATTTGCCGTAGTCTTCCTGCCATGTGTCGTCAATCATGATGATGCCGGCCGGAAGTCCGTTACGGATTATGCCGCGTGCATATTCAAGCACGTCTTTTTGGTTTTGGTTGTACTGTAGTTCTATCCAGGTATTGTACTGCGGACATTCGAAGAACTCCGAAGGAGGGAGCTTACCGTCCGCAGGGAAAAATTCACGCTCGCCGAATCGGTATGCGTCCGCGAGAGTCTTGCCGACAATGCCGGTCTCTATCTTCGCAAGCGCATTCTCCACAGTAAGCACATTTCCGTCAATATGGAAATCATAAGGTGCATCAGACCAGACATAGCGTCCGTCGCTTGTTATCAGCAACGGCATTATCTGGTTTCCGCTGTTCTGGCTGAAGGTGGTCTTGAAGCCGTCCTGGTAAGGCATGAACTTGCCGTCGGCAATGCGTCCGCCCCACACCTGCTCGCCTTCGTTCAGGACAATGCGGGTAGAATAAATCGCAGGAGCGTCAAGAGCCTTCTCGATTTCCTTCACTGACAATGTTCCCTTCACCTTTACCATCTTCTTGTCGGAAATGAGGTAGAGGGACGGCACCAGACGGCTGTCGAATGCATTTTCATAACGCACCAGTTGTCTGGAGTCGATATAGTTCGCCCAGTCTTTCAGGACAGCTGACTTGGCGGCGAACTCGTCATTGTTTTCTCCGATATAGAGAGAAATGAGACGGAGTTTGTCGTCTGAGGCAGCCTTTTTGAGCACTGATGAATTCACGGCTTCTTCCATCAGTTTCGTGCAGGCCTTGCAGTCCTCACCATAGATGAGAATGACGGCCTGACGGTCCAGAAGGCGGTGAAGCGATGTCTCGTCACAATTGCTGTCGCTTATAGGGAGGTCGATCACTTCGCTGCCCACTGCATTGGCCTGAAGCAGATGCCTCTTCCAGTCCATACGTCTGTAGTCCGTGGACATCAATGATGTGCAACGGGCCTCGCGGTCGAGGATACGGAGATAGAGTTCGTCGTCACGGAGCGGTGAATCCACCTGATAGAACGTCTGTTCCATCGCATCCGAGAAGACGATGAAAGTTCCGTCCTGCTCTGCAGCAGTAAGGCTGTCAACGGTGGTATAGACTCTGTCAATGAGTCTGCACGCTTCGTCAGGATCGGCTGTTGAGAGTTTTTTGGCAAATCTTTCGAACTGTTTCTGCGACATCTGCCAGCAGTTGCCTTCTTTATGGAAATCGAGGGAGACCTCGCTGTTGCAGCCGACTGCCGCAACAAGCGAGATACCCAACAAATATAAAAGCCTTGTGAATTTCATATAATGCGCCTGTCTGTTCTTTAGTTGTTCAGTTTGATGGTGCTTCCGACTGCATCAGGGGTGTTGGAGTAACCGCTGACACCGTCTTCATACATAAATATTCCGAGCTTGAGTTCTGTCAATCCCTTGAGTCCGAGACGTTCACGCTCGATGATGAAGCTGTAACGGAAAGTCTTGTCCTTCCATTCTCCCTTTCCGGTAGCGAAGTTCTGCCAGTCTGAAGTGCCGGCCTTCACGTCACCGAAGCCTCCGTCCTTGCCTTCCGTGATGGAAGGGCTCCAGGTCTCAGGAGTGATGGTATAGGCAGGACGGGTTTTGGTCTCTGGATCGAAAGAATCTGAAGGGAAGATGTAATGTCCCCATCTGTCCTTCCACCCGAGAGCCTTGTCTTCATCGCTCAAAGGGCGTTTGCAGGAGATGATTCTTCCGTTCAGGACGGTTTCCCAGCAAGTGCCTACCGGCCAGCCGATTCCCTGTCCTGACTCCACGCCGTCGAGGTCGAGTCCGATGGCCAGCTTGCTGATGAAGCCAGGGCAGAACTCATAATACTCGCCGTTCTTGAAATAGAGATTGTCAGTGTCAGGAACTTCGATATAACCGTAAACATAGTCTGCGTCGGAATCGAACTTGATCTTGGTGTTGCCACGGTTGTTGCCCGGGTTTGTAATCGGGGTGTAGTCCACATTGGCCCAGTCGTTTACGCCGCGAAGCTTCCTGTAGATAGCGGTCTCGTCGAAAGCCGGGGAATCGGCATTCTTGAGGTTGAGCCTGTAACCGCCCCTGTCAGGATTGGTAAGGTTTGCTCCGACGATTCCTTTGCCGTTGTCGAAATTGACACCGACCACCGTCTTGGTAGCGTCAGCCAGTCCTACGACTTTACGGTCGATCACGAAGGTATATTTGAATACAGAAGCGGAGAAACTGCCTTCACCATATCCTGCAGGAGAGCCTGTGGTCACTTCCGCACCATATTTCTCTCCGTCTGCGGATGTCTGGCTATGCAGGCCAGGTGTCCACACAAGGTTTTCGCCGATCTCGCCATAGACTGACACGTCGAAGAATTTGTAGAGGGTGAAGAGCCATCCGCCGCCCTGGGTTGCGCTCTGGTTTCCGTCGGTGTCAAGCCAGATTCCGAGGTTCTTCAGCATAGACAAATCCTCGTCTCCCTTGGACTCGATATAGCCGTAGATGTAGTCGAGGTCGGAAGTGAGACGGATGCAGCTGATGTTGTGCTTCCACTGCGTTCTGTCATATTCCTTGTCCGTGGCGGTGTAGGCCGGTGAAGGGGCAGGAAGATAAGCCATCTCCGACTCCCACCATGAGAGCGGTTTCAATGCTGTCTTAAGCTTCACATTAGGGTCTTCCTGAGGTTTTTCTTCAACGGTAACTGCCGTGAATGCATCACGTGAAATCTCCACTGCCGTCTCGCAGGCTACGGTTTCAGCATCGGAAAGGGTGATGGTGTAGCCTCCTGCGAGGTTTGCAGGAAATGCTGTCACGTAATAAGTCTTGCCTACTTCAAATCCGGCTGCGGGGGCATTGACCTTTATCTCCGAGACGCTCTGCTCTGCAGGGGTCGCAGCAGGTTTGCCTGTGGCATCGAGGGCTACGGAAGCTTTTCCGGCTATCTTTTCGCCATTGGCAGCCTTGAAAGTGAAGGATGTGATGCCTGCTCTCTGGAAGGTGACAGCCACTCCGCCGCATACTGCGGAGAATTTGAGTGAGCTGTCCCCGGATTTGGCAACGAGCGGCCAGCAGGTTTCGGCTGCAAACGAGCCTTCCTGCGCGGTCTGTGTCTCAGGCACTGTGACTGTGAACGCCCTACCGTCGAATGCGGAGGCCGTCGCAGCTGGATAAACGGCCCATTTCTCCACTGCAGGAACTTCTGCCGGCTTTTTCGGGTCAATGAGAAGGCTCATCCTGCCCTTGAATGTGGCGCTCGCGCCTTCGCCTGCGGATGTGAATTCGCTCACTTCCGTCTTGCTGTCAGCAGTATAGAATACGGAAATCTTGTCGCCGCTTTTCCATGTGACTTTGCCGTCGGCGAATGTGGTCTTGGTAAGGGCCTCGATTTCACCTGTCAGTTCGACATCGGTCATCTTGTATGTGGCCTCGCCCTCGTCCGGTTTCTCAGGAGTCACCGGCGTTTCAGGTTCCAATGGCGTGTTGCCCGGCTTTTCCGGCTCCTCCTGCGGTTTCTCACATCCCGCCATAAGCGCGATGCAAACCATCGCTGCCGCTATAATGTTTCTCTTCATGCTTTCTGGTGATTAGTTGTTGAGTTTGATGGTGAAGCCGGCACTGCTTGGGATACAAACGAATCCGGTATAGTTGAAATTAAATGCAACTCCTATCTCAAGCTCATCTTTGCCATAAATTCCGAGTTTCTCTCGGTTCAGCACAAATGAATATCTGAATATCTTGGTCTCGCTGTTCCATTCACCTTTACCTGTCGCTATATCATCAACGCCCTCTGTACCGGCAAGAACGTTCTTTCCCCAGTTCTTATCTATTGTGGTCATATCATAAACTTTCGGCGACCAAACTGAAGGTGTAATAGTGTAATCCGGTAATTTTTCTCCGAAATCTTTATATTTGGTAGTAGCTCCATTTACTGTGATTGTACTTGCACAACCTCCCCACTCAGCATAATCCCAGCCTTTCTTGTCAGTAAATGTGTAGCTTGATGATTTACCGTTCAGAACGACATCATATCCTTTATTACTGAACTTATCAGGGCCCTGTCCGACCTTTATGCCGTCAGTATCGATTCCGATGGCAAGATTTGCCAAAATACCAGGATGCAGACGGATGAAACCACCTTCCGGATAAATAAGTTTATCTGTATTGACTTCAAAATAGCCATAAACATAAGATTCATCTGAATCAAATTTCACAACCGATTTTCCTTTGTCATATCCATCTTTAGTGTACGCCGGTTCTGAAACATTGGTCCAATAATCGAAGGACTTTATCAAAGATTTAAATCCAGGGACCTCAGTAGAATTCTTAAGCGGTACGATATATCCCGCTCTATCAGGAACGGTAACATAATCACCTGAATTGAAGCCACGTCCATTATCGAAGCAGATTCCTACAACTGCACTTGAAGCATTTCTTAAACCAACAATACGTCTATCAATGATAAAAGAATACTTAAACACACCATTTTCAAAACTTCCCTCACCATATCCTGCATCAGATGCCGTCGCCTCAGCTTTTCCACAAGATGGTGTTGCCCCTGGAGCTCCTGTCGGATTCGGATAGAATTTTGTTTTCCAGATCATATTGCCATCTGCGTCCACACCCCCGTAAACAATTTCATCAAAATGAGGATAAGTATTAAATAACCAGCCTCCGATTCCATTATTTGGTCCATCTACATCAAGCCAAATTCCCAAATTCTTGAACTTTGACAAATCGGTCGTTCCAGTATATTCAACATATCCATACAGATAATTGGCATCAGATTCAAAACGAATACAGTTCAAATTGTATTTCCACTGATACTGGTCACCGTTCACGCCAGCATGAACTGGTTCAGACATATCGTTTTTATTCTCATCCCACCACGAGAGTGTCTTGAGTTTGTCGGCAAGAGGGGCGTATGTTATCGTCTCAACATCTTTAGCGTCAAGCACACCGAAAACTGAGCGTTTGATGGCGATGGAAGAGGAGCCACCGAATGACTTGCCGTTGGAAAGAGTGACGGTATAGCCACCTGTAAGTGTTGCAGGGAACGCGGTCATATAGTACCATTTGCCGACCTCGAAACCGCCTGCAGGGGCATTGACAGTGATTTTTGACACCGCATCCTTGCCGAGAGTGGCGACAGGAGTGCCGTCCTCACCGATTTTCACGCTTGCGGTACCGGCGATCTTGGCTCCTTTGGCGTCAAAAGTAAATGAGGTGATGCCCGGAGTCTGGAAAGAGACTTTCACGCCGCCGCATACAGCCTTGAATGAAAGCGCTGCAGTAAGGTCTGATGTCTTGGCCACTACCGGATACGCACCTTCCATGAATGAGCCCTCGACAGCCGTCTGCACGGATGGTACAGTAACATTGACAGAAGTCCCGTCGGAATCGTCAGCCGTTGTAGCCGGATAGACTGCAAGAGCGGAAACCGTCGTCAGGTCCGTGTCTTCAGCAGGAAGAGAGAGGCTGCCGGCGAACTTTGCAGAAGCCGCCGGTATGTAATTCTTGGATGTGAACACACTGTGACCTGTTTTGCCCTCTACGGTGTAGAACAGGCTGATTTTGTCAGATACTGACCACCAGTGTGCATTGTATTCGGTCATCACCGTCTTGGTCGCATCTGCAGCGGCAGAAGCCGTCAGTTCGACTGCCACCTCCACCTGTGATGGTGCTTCTGCAACTTCCTGTTTCTGGCAAGAAGCAAATGCCACGAGGCAAGCTGCTGTATAGATTATATTTCTTTTCATGATGTTTCTTCAATTATTGGTTATCTTATTCCACGGCATCAGATTACCATTCCTCAAATTCAGGAGACTCCAGATAACTCTGGCCTTCCATCTTATGGTCGTAACCACTCGGAATCGTAGCAAATCCACCCTCAGTAGTGAAGACAAACACTTTCACTTCAGGTCTGCAATACTCTTTAGTATTCATAAATTATTGATTATTAGTTTATTGATTATTCAGCTTATTGATTATTCAGTTTCAAGCGGAATCCGGCACGGTCAGGTATAATGGCATAGTCATTCATACCGCCTTCGTCGAAGGTGATGCCGATGCCGATTTCCTCCATTTCACGAAGTTCCAGACGGGTACGGTCGATGGTAAATGTGTATTTGAAGATACCGTTTGCGAACTCGCCGCGTCCAGTACCGATATTGGACCATTCTTCCATAGACGTGATGGTGTTGCCGAAGTTGTCTCCGCCTGCAGATACGTCGCTTGCCTGCGGATTCCAGACAGAAGGCTCATAGGCCGTAGCGCATTTGCCGCGCAGAAGTATATTGAAGCCCTTGTAGTTACAGAGGAACCATCCGCCGCCTTGTCCCTCACGCTTGTCGTCCGTGTCGAGCCATACACCGAGGTTGTTCAGGATATTGGTTCTTTCCGTCCACTTGTCGCGGTCAGCAGTATTGACCTCCACATAGCCGTAGATATAGTCGGCATCGGAAGTGAGTTTGGTGATTTTCGCACCACGCTCGAATTTCACTTCCTGGTGCGGAAGCGCATCAAGATTGTCGAAGAAGGAGAATTCCTTCACATTGGACAAGATCTTGGACTCGTCGTAAGTGTCCTCTACTTCTTCCGGAAGTTCCGGCTGAGGAAGAGGCGTAATCGGAGGAAGCGGCTGTTCTATTTCGGTTTTGGACTTGTCGCAGCCAGGGAAAACAGCAAGCGTCATCACCGCAAGAGATACGGTGATGAGCCTGCCAAACCCATATGAAGTATTGAATTTCATATTTTTCAGATAGTATTATTAACGTGGATTCTGAGGAATGCCTGTCACGAGGATTTCCTTCTTAGGGATCTGGTAGCGCAGACGGAGATCGTCGTACTTGACGACTTCCCACGGCTGACGGCCTGCATATCTGCGGTCAATGTCCTTCTTGTTTCTCTGGAGGTCGAACACGCGGAAGCCTTCGAAGCAGAGCTCGAGACGACGCTCATCCAGAACTACATCCAGAACGGTGTCATAGCCGCGCTCCTTGTAGTTGTCGAGTGTGAACATGGCCTCGTCGGAAAGCCCTGCACGTTTTCTGATGACGTTCACGTCGTCAAGCGCTTTCTTGTCTTCGCCCAAGTGAGCATAAGCCTCTGCACGGTCGAGAATGAGCTCGCCCCAACGGATGAACGCAGGAGATGAAAGGTTCGTGAGCTGGCCTTCCTGGCTAGAGAACTTCTTCATGTAGTTCAGCGGATAGACATTTCCGCCACCGCCGATACGGCATCCGAGTGAATCAGTAACAGTGACATACTGCTTGTTGCCATCGTGGGTCGTGATGTAGTATTTCGGGTAGGTATTGACAATCTCGGTCTCGACTTCGTGCTTCTTGGAGCGCTCGGTTTCACCTTCGAACCAGTATTCAGTGCAGGTCCACTTGCCTGTAGCCTCATTGAAGACAGGATTACGGTCAATGTTGTTCTCATAGTGCGCATCACCTGTCGGAATCGGCCAGTAAATCATCTTAGCTCCGGTCTTGGACTTGTGCATCTGGTCGAGCATCGTAAGGCGCTTATCCTCAGGATATCTCCAGAAGAGGTCGAGGAGCGGCTGAGACCAGTAGATCTCTGCCCATCCTGAACCGTCGCCAGGGTCACCCTGACACCAGTACATTGAACCGAGAACTGCGGACTGGCCTGCGATGTCAGTGGTATTGTCAATGAGACCTACGCACCAGAGGACTTCCTTGGACTCCTTGGTGAACTGGAAAAGGTGCTCATAGTCAGGGTCGAGCATTGAAGAAGGCTCTGCGCCCGCAAGCATCTCACCCACCATGTTTATACAGTCCTGGTCACGTCCTTCATAGAGATACAGACGGGCGAGAAGGCCCTGTGCGGTAGCCTTGCTGATGTAGCTGTTGTTGCCTCGTCTTGTGCCGCCGTCCATACATGCCACGGCCGCCTTGAGGTCTGCCTCCACCTGGTCATAGACCTGTTTTACGGTAGCGCGGGTCGTACCACTTTCACCGGTGTTGATGATCACGCCGGGCTCCGAGCCGTTGCTCCACACATAAGGGAAGCTGAAGACCTGACAGAGGTTCATGTGGGCAAATGCTCTCATGACGAGGTTTTCTCCCTTGATATGACGAAGCACAGCATCGTCAGTGTCGTCCGGTATCATATTGATAAGCACTGATGTAGCGTAGCATATCTTGTAGGATATGAACCAGAAGTACTCGGTATTGGTATCAGTAGCCGAGTCATCGAGTGTGGAATCGAGGAACAGAGGGTCAGTACTCTTTCCTGACATCAGGGTATTGTCGCCCTTGAACTCGTTGAGCTGGAAGAGGTGACGGACATAAGTGTTGCCGACGGTGAAGAATCCGCCGTAGTCCAACGCCGCCTTGAAAAGGGCGTAGTTACCGTCAGTGGCCACTCCGGCATTCTCGACATTCTGCATGCTTCCGGACGAAACCTTGTCGTACGGGAAGAATTCAAGATTGCAGGAAACCGCTGTTATCAGCGTGGCTATCAGCAATATATATTTTTTCATGACTGCTTTCATTAAAATTTAACGTCAACTCCGAGAGAGAATACGCGGGACACAGGATAGTTGTAGCTGAAAAGTCCCTTTACACCTACCTCAGGGTCCATTCCGGAGAATTTGGTGAATGTGTAGAGGTTATCACCTGAGAGGAAAATCCTCAGTCCCTGAAGATGCATCTTCCTCAGTACATTGGCAGGAAGAGGATAGCTGATGGTGATATTCTTGATACGCAGATAGCTGCCGTCCTCGAGATAACGTGAAGTAACCTCGTTTGAAAGACGGTTTCCTCCGAGTCTTGCGCGAGGATGCGTAGCCTTGTCACCCTTCTTGGTCCAGCGGCTCCATCCGAGGCCGTTGTCGATGGACATGAAGTTATAGTCGATGTAGGCTCCGTCCGAGTCCACATAACGGCGTGAGTCATTGAAGACCTTGTTGCCATAGTTGAACTGGAGGTTTGCGCTTATCTCGATGCCATAGACATTGAAAGTATTGAGAAGACCACCGACAAGTTTAGGCTGAGCATTGCCGACAATCTGGTTGTCATTGGTCAGGTCGAGCTTGTTGGTAGGCTCGGTACCTGTGACATTGCCGTTCTCATCCTTTATCAGGTGTTCCCAGAGAGGGTCGCCGGTCTCAGGATCCACGCCCAGCCACTTCGGCATATACCAGCTGTAGAGTGCCTCGCCTTCGCGGTAAATCTGGTTACCCTGTGAACTTGAAGACATGATGTCCTCGTGGTCAGGAAGATATACGACAGTATTCTTGTTGTGTCCGAGATTGAGGGTGGTAGTCCACTTGAAGTTCTTGCGGTTGAAGTTGTTGGAGGTCAATGTGAGTTCCACACCCTTGTTGCTTACCTTGCCGACATTTTCAGTTCTGCGTGAGAAGCCGGAGCTGAGGGCGAGAGGGACATCGAGGAGAAGATCCCTGTTAAGGTTACTGTAAACATCGATATTGAGGGTGAGGAAATTGCGGAACGACACATCGATTCCGAGGTTTCTCATCACCGCTGTCTCCCAATGGAGGTAAGGATTGGCTACAGTTTCAGGATAAGCTCCCTGAACTCCCTGATACTGAAGTCTTTCGTTGAATCCGTAGATATCGAGGTACTTGTAGTTTCCGATATTGGAGTTACCGGTAAGACCATAGCTTGCCCTGAGTTTGAGGAAGGAGACGACATCCTGGGACTTCATGAAATCCTCATTGGAGATGAGCCAGGCGAAAGAGCCTGCCGGGAAGTAGCCGACCTTGTTCTTAGGTGCAAAGACTGAAGAGGCATCTGCACGGAATGTGGCATTGAAGAAGTAACGCTCGTTATAGGAGTACTGCGCCTGGGCGAAAAGTGACCAGGAAGCAGCCTCTGTCTTGGTTCCGTAGATGTTCTCAGGCTTGGTTCCGTTGAGCACCTGCATTCCGTTCTTGAGGCCTGAGGTGACAACGTTCATATACTCGTAGTCGCTGCAGCCGTATTCATGGCCGAGGAGGGCATTGACACTATGGACATTCTTAAACAACTTGTTGAATTTGAGAATGTTGGTAGTTCCGAAAGAGTGGCCCCAAGTGAGTCCCTGACTGATCTGTCCATCCGGCCAACTCTTGCTTTTCGCCTCCGGAGTGGTGACGCTCTTGTAGAAAGAGTCGTCTGAGGAGTAGCGGTTTGTAGTGGAGATGGAGAGGTAATCGGTGATGTCCCAAGACAGGCGAAGGTCACCGATGAAGCTCTTCGATGTCGAATACGGGTTAGGATTCATTGACGATGCGAAGAGAGGGTTGTTCGCCTCGCGGCCATACCAGGTCTTTCCGTTGTCAGGACGCACGGCAGAGTCAATGTAGATGTATTTTCCGGTGCGCTCATCGTAAGGGTTATTCCACGGAAGCTGATTATAACATCCGAGTCCGTGCCCGGTGATGGTCTTGGACTGGGTGTAGTTCACGCGGGCCGTAAGATTTACGCCTTTTACGAGTTCTGCACCGACTTCTACCTTGCCGGAAAGTTTGTTGTACCTGGATTCGCGCTGGGTTCCGTTCTCGTCATACCAGTCGAGACTGGTGAGGAAAGTGATTTTCTTGAGATTTGCGGAAGCGGAAGCGTAATAGTTCTGGGTAACTCCCAGACGGCGTGCGTCATCCAACCAATCGAAATCCTGGTTACGGAGTTCCTTCGGATAAGCCTTCATTGAAGCTTTGGAAAGAACTGATGAATAGAAGTTATATAGCTCGTTTGCGTTGAGAACGCGGAAACGTCCGGTCAAAAGCTGTTTGAGGCCGACCTGGGCCTTGAAGTTCACAATCGGGTCCTGTCCTGCCTTGGCATGCTTGGTGGTAACGACGATTACACCGCCGGAACCGGAAGCACCATAAATACCGGTAGAACCTGCATCCTTCAGGACTGTGATGCTCTCGACATCGTTAGGGTTGAATGTACCGCCTGCTACGCCATCCACGACATAGAGAGGGTCTGAACCGGCTGCGATACTGCCTGTTCCCCTGATTCGGATGGTTGCAGAAGAGCCTGGAGCACCTGAGGAATTGGTAACCTGGACGCCGGCGATCTTGCCCTGGAGCATTGACCCGAGGTCTGGAGTAGTAACGTCGCGAAGCTTGTCTCCCTGCACAGTGGTGACCGCGCTGGAAAGCTCCGCCTTTTTCATTGACGAGTAACCTACCATCACGACTTCATCGAGCGTGTTGATGTCGGATTCCATTGTCGCATTGACTACAGAACGGCCGTCCACATCGATTGAAAGGTCTTTGTATCCGAGGTAACCGAGGAGGAGTGTAGCATTTGGAGCTACTTCTACAGTGTACTTTCCATCCACGTTTGTGATGACGCCTTTGGAAGTTCCCTTTACTGCTACGCTGACACCCACAAGTGGCTCACCAGTAGCTTTATCCGTGATTTTTCCGGACACGCGCTGCTGCGCAACCGCCTCCACAGAAAATGTAAGGAGGCATAAGGCCAGCAATGTACTGACCTTACTAAGCAATAAGGATCTCATTTAGCTATTTATTAGTAAATAGTCGTGAAAATATGGTTTTATCTCATAGAACCGTCGGCGAAGGCATACTTGAAGCCATCCACCTTGTTCCAAGCTCCACGAGTGAAGTCAGGCACCTCGACAGGAGCGCAGCCGTTCTCGATGGAAATGGAACCGAGTTCACCGATGCAGCACCATTCTGCAAGGTCATATACGTCCATATCGAGCGGAAGTCCGTAGTGGAGACAGTAGTTCAGACGATAGTCCATAAGGAAGTCCATTCCGCCATGTCCGCCGACCTTCTTTGCAAGTGCCTCGAGGTCATCATCAAGAATCGGTGTAGGGTACATTTCCTGAAGTTTCTTCACTACACTTTCAGGAAGGGTTCCGTGGAAGTCGATACGGTCTCTTTCATTCATATGGCCGTCGCCTTCTCCCTTATCGTCACTTACGATAAGACCGATGTGCTCAGCCTGTCCCTTGCTGATGCTCCACTGCTCTACAGGGTATTTCGCAGCATAGCCTTCTGTTCCGACAAGCTGGTACATTCTGTTGTAAGGACGCGGAGTCATCACATCGTGTTCGATAAGGATGGACTTGCCGTTTACGGTGAGAATCATTGTGGAAGTTAGGTCACCGTTCTGGAAATCAGGCATATCCTCGTTCTGGTATCTCTTGACAGACTTGATACCGTTAGCAGAAGGGGTATCCATGGCTACAAGAGTCTTCAGGCGGTCTCCCCTATGGATATTGAGGGCCTGGCAGACAGGGCCGAGACCATGAGTAGGATAGATGTCTCCCTTGTGCTTGCTGTTGAATTCAAGACGCCAGTTTCTCCAATATCCGTCCCAGAAGTCTGTAAGGTTATGGCAATAAGCACCCTCAGCGTGGATAATGTCACCGAAGACACCTTTGCGTGCCATCTCGAGCGCAGAAAGTTCGAAGAAGTCGTAGCAGCAGTTCTCAAGCATCATACAGTGCTTTCTGTTCTTCTCTGCAGCATTGACAAGTGCCCAGCACTCGGCAAGAGATGTGGCTGAAGGAACCTCGATGGCGGTGTTCTTGCCGTTATTGAGGGCTTCGAGAGCAACCGGAGTGTGATTTACCCAGTCGGTGCATATATATACAAGGTCAATGTCGTCTCTTCTGCAGAGTTCCTTATATCCTTCATCGCCGGTATAAGTCGCTCTTACCTCGATTCCATGCTCTTTCAGGAAATCGACATTTTTCTGAACCCTGTCAGGTTCAATGTCGCAGAGGGCAACGATCTTGGTCCATGGAACGGACAGATATCTGTACAATGCATAAGAGCCGCGTCCGCCAAGGCCTACGAAACCGATCCTGACAGTGTCAATAGGGGCGAGGCGAAGTCCGAGAACATCGGTCTGTCCCTCAGGACGGGCCGGAACTTCTGTTTTTATGACCTTAGATTGCTCATTGCAGCACGAAACGGCCAGCATTGCAGCCGCAGCAACTACGGTCAACAACGACATAAATGGTTTAGAATAATGCATATAAATTTAGTGTTAATGGTTTTCTGTTACTGTCTATTGTCGAGATACTCCTTAAGTTCGTCAGGTGTCCTTGCGGGCTGTTCATGTTCCGGAAGGCCGACTATGCCCCATGCATATTTGCAGTATGTAAGTCCCATTTCTTCATAGATCTTTGCGGAATGGTCGAGAGCTTTACGGAAACGGTTCCAGTCCTTATGCCCCTCCTGCACCCACTGAACCTCGCTGAGTGCGGCAAGTCGTGGAAGAAGCATATATTCGAGATACTCCGGAGTGTTCACGTACTCTGTCCAGAGATTGGCCTGGACGCCGAGAATCCTCTTCTTTCCGTATTCCGGCACGCCGTCGTAAGGCTCATAGCCATAGACATTTTCGACAGGGAGATAGGCACCAATGGAGAACGGTTCGCGGTCCTGCTCATGCGACTGATAGCGGTCAATGTACATATATCCGCGTGGACTCATAACGCAGTCATAGTTCCAGAGCCTCTGGTCCACATTTTCGCCTGTTCCTTTCCATGTCATGACGGTAGCGCCCTCTGCAAGGTCACCTTCGAGGATTTCTTCCCAGCCGATTATACGGCGGCCGTGTTCAGCCAGGAATTTCTGGATGCGGGCGGTGACATAGTTCTGAAGATATTGTCCTGCCGTATGTCCGTCGTGGTCATACAGTCCGAGAGCCTTCATTCTCGCACGACAACGAGGGCAGGCATTCCAGCGGTCCTTAGGCACCTCGTCGCCACCTATATTTATATACTTGGACGGGAAGATGTCCATCATTTCAGTAAGGACATCCTCAAGAAATTTGAATGTCTCCTCCTTTCCGACGCAGAGCACGTCTTTCTTCACGCCCCAGGTATTGGCGACCTCATAAGGACCGCCTGTACATCCCAATTCAGGATATGCCGCGAGGGCGCTGAGCATGTGGCCGGGAAGGTCGAGTTCCGGAATGACAGTGATGCCGCGTTTTGCAGCGTAAGCTACCACATCACGCATTTCATCCTGTGTATAGAAACCGCCATGGTCTTCAGGACGGAGATGTGTCCTGTCGAAGTCTATCTGGGTGCCGTGACGGAGCGAGCCGATTTCTGTAAGTTTAGGATATTTCTTGATCTCCATTCGCCACCCCTGGTCCTCGGTAAGATGCCAATGGAAGACATTCTCCTTATAGACGGACATGATGTCCAGACATTTCTTTATTTCATCTACGCTGTAGAAATGACGTCCTACATCGATGAGGACACCACGATAGGCGAAACGTGGAGCGTCCTTTATGACACCGCACGGAATGGAGAAGTCCACGCCTCTTGCCCTCTTGTTTCCATAGAATTCTGCCGGAAGCATCTGGGCGATGGTCTGGAGTGCGTAGATGAAGCCGTTGTAAGAATTGGCCTTCACCTGGACACGAGACTTGTCCGTTTCTATGGTGTAGGCTTCGTTTGCGAGAGTGGTGTCAATACTGAACACGACACCTTTTCCTTCCTCTCCTGATATGATACTATTTTTGCCACCCGCAACTGTCTGAAGATGAGCGGCAAATTCCGCTATAGCGGACTTGACATTATCGTCAATCTGTTCGGAAACAATTAGGTCAGAGGACTTTAGCCTATACCCCCCCACCGGAAATTTCGACTTCCGCCGGCTGAGGAATTACGCTGAATGGCAGTGTTTGTGTGGTTTTGCTGCAAGACACAGCAGCGAGCATACCTGTCAATGCAAGTGTAACTAATCTGCGGTTCATATACTATTTATTAATGTTATCATGATGGTTTCCAGTCCCCCAAACTGAAGTCACAAAATTAAAAATTCAGTATCAAATTTACAATAGGGATAATACTTTTTTATCGACTTTTTTTAAACGTTTTTCCCATTATGCTACAGCGATATGGCACGCCGCCTCGCTACGCAAAACGGACGCGACTGAGACCAGTCGCGTCCGTAATACTATTCGAGGCAGTTCTCCGTTAAGGAAAACTGCGGTTATTGGCATAGACCTACAACTCCCAAGCGAGAGCTGAAGCACCGAGGATGGCAGCGTCAGATTCCTTGAGCTGAGAGAAGACGATCTTCACCTTGTCTTTCCACAAAGGAAGGACATTGGCGTTCATCGCCTTTTCGATAGGCTCACGCAGGAACTCCTTGGCACGAGCGAGACCGCCGAAAAGCACGATGGCTTCCGGGGAGCTGAATGCGATGAAGTCTGCGAATGACTCACCGAGAACAGTTCCGGTGTAGTCAAATATCTTGAGCGCGAGCTTGTCTCCCTCTTTGGCAGCCTCGTAAACATCCTTTGAAGAGATGTTGTCAAGGCTTCTGAGTGAGGATGGTTCTTCGCTCATGTCCAACCACTCACGGGCAGTGCGCGCAACACCGGTAGCTGATGTGTAAGTTTCCAGACAGCCTGTCTTTCCGCAGTTGCAGAGACGGCCGTTGTGACGTACTGCGCAGGTGTGGCCAAGTTCGCCGGCGAAACCGTCGTGGCCATAAACCACCTCTCCGTTTATCACGATACCGCTGCCGACACCTGTTCCGAGAGTAATCATGATGAAGTTCTTCATGCCTCTCGCAGCACCGTAGGTCATCTCACCCATGGCAGCCGCATTGGCATCATTGGTAAGAGCTACAGGGATGCCGTTCATCCTCTCTTTCAGGAGCTTGGCAACAGGAATCACGCCCTTGTTTCCCCATTTGAGGTTTACGGCGTTCTCGATTTCACCGGTATAGTAGTTTCCGTTAGGAATACCCATTCCGATACCGCGGACCTGTCCTGTAACGCCAGCATCGGCAATCACCTTGTCGATAGCGTCTGCGAGTTCATCAATATAAGGTTCCACTTCATCGTGAGTGTCAGTTCTGATGACCGTCTGGGCAAGAACCTGACCTCTCATATCCACAACGCCTATCTTGGTGGTCTGTCCACCGACATCGACGCCGACAACATAAGGCGTATCCATTTTATTCATACCTATTATTATTTATTATTCAACAGGAATATCTTTGTTCACGTTCTTGCAGCCTACAAGCGCATAGTAGAGGATGAAGCAGAGCATCGCCACTACAAGCCAGTAGCTGGACATGTAGTCGGTATATTTGGCGATGAAGTCCTGGATCAGAGGCATCACACCGCCACCGACAACCATCATCATGAAGATGCCGGAAGCCTGCTCGGTATATTTTCCGAGTCCCTCTGTACTGAGGTTGAAGATTGTTCCCCACATCAATGAAGTGCAGAGACCGCAAAGCACGAGGAAGAGAGCCTTCATCGGCACGCCGGCAACCATTGTGAATCCGTTTTCAACGCTGTATGCAGGCATTGACATGGTGATGCTCTTCGGAAGGAAGATGGCAATGATGATGAAGAGGATGGCTACGGCTGAAACTGTAGAGAGCTGAGCCTTGGTGCTGATCTTGCCGCTGATGAATGAACTGCAGATACGGCCTACCATCATGAGCAGCCAGTAAACGGCAGCGATTGCACCGCCGATAGCGGCACCATTGACAGCGATACCTGCGCCTTTTTCAGTGGCGTCAGAGAAGTAGAATATAAGCTGTGCAGGGATACCTACCTCAACACCTACATAGAAGAAAATGGCCACGACACCGAGTACAAGGTGACGGAAACTCCATGCGCTGTGCTCGTATTTCGTGGTCTGTCTCTCCTGAGCAGGCTCAGGGATATTAACGAATGAAATGATGATGTATGCCAATGCGAATACGCCCATTGCGATGAAAAGCAGAGGAGCCACGTCGCTCATGGCTGTAGTATTCGTAACAGTGCCGATAAGCATACCTACGAGGAGCGGAGTGAATGTTCCGGTGAGGGAGTTCATGGTACCGCCGATCTGGATGTACTGGTTACCCTTGTTTCCGCCACCGCCGAGGATGTTGAGCATAGGGTTTACGACAGTATTGAGCATACATACGCAGAAACCGCAGACGAATGCGCCGAAGAGGTAAACATAGATGGCTGAATCACCGACGAAAGAACGGCTTGAAAGCCACTGGATTACGATACCGATGAAACCGGTAGCGAGAGCTGCAAGTGTAGTCTTCTTGTAGCCGTATTTGATGAGCATCTTACCTGCAGGGATACCCATGAAGAGGTATGCGGCAAAGTTCATCATATTGCCCATCATTCCTGCCCACTCATACTGGTTCTTCCAGATTGTTCCGAAAGGCGCGGCCATATTGGTCACGAAAGAAATCATCGCGAAGATGAAACACATCGTAACGATAGCCACAATGTTTGATTTTTTCTGTGTCATATAAAATGTTTTAATGTTTTTGTGTCAACCTGTTGCGAAAACGCCATCATTTATCGTTTTGCAAAATCGTGTAAATTTACTGAAAAAACGGCTCAAAACAAATTTAATCGATAAAAGTCCGGCATCTTTTCTCAGACGCCGGACTCCACACTATACATACTGATAACTATTTGACCTTTTTGAAGTCAATCAATTCCACGCCGTCAGTAGCAGTCGTAGAAAGGTCAATCGTAAGAACATATACCGAGCCTTTCTCAAGCTGAACGCCTTCTTTGAGGCCGATATTGTCATGCAGACCGACTGTCGTGTCGAAGAACTCTGCCGCGCTGTCGGTGTATTTCACGGTGCCGGCATCGCCGAGAATCTTACCTTTCTCTGTACCCCAGCCGTCCTGACCGAAGTACTTCGCGGAAATGTAGTCATATCTGAATCTTCCGCCGAGAGTGGTTCCGTCTTTCTCATCCACAGCGGTTCCGGTAAGCTGGAACACCATCGGGCGAACCTGAGCCATACAGAATGCAGCACCAGGATTGAAGGCGAACTGGCTGGTCATCACCGGATTGGCAACTCCCCAGGCCATCATCCAAAGCGCACCGTCATTGATTGTAGCCTCAGAACCGTCAGCAGCAAGCCTGCGCAGAGTCGCATAACCGTAGTCGAGATACAGATCCACTGCAAATGTGCCGCTTACGACATTGAGCTTTATAGAAGCCCCGTCAAGGTAGAACAGGTCCGGATCGAGGTACCAGTTTGCAAGGTCTTTCACACCTGATATGGTGATGGCCTCGTCCTTGTTCAATGCGATGGACGTGATGCTGTAATGTGTTGCCGACAAACGGCTTGCCTGAACTCCGTTTACCTTGATATCCAATGAATTGACAGGAATTTCAACAGTCTTGATGGTGAGTTTCGCAGCGCTGACTCCCGCATTGGTGTCAAAAATGAACTGGTATGCCTTGCCGGACTCGAGTGAAGTACCGTCAGATGCAGGTTCGATATTGCCTGCAGAAGTGACTTTGAACAAGCCGGTCTCGTCATTGAAAGAAGCGTAGGAACCGAACTCGACGCCCCAGCCTCTCTGACCGAAGAGCTTGAATGAGAATCCTGTCTGCGCGATAGAGGCGCCTGCCGTCAATGTCAGTCTGCTGATACCTTTCTCTGTCTGAGCCAGGCACCATACACCATCATCCGTGTTCCAAGACGGGCCCACATTAGGCTTGCCGATTCCTGCACCGATAGCCCAGACTGTCCCATTGGATTCAAGTGTCGCAGGTTTGTCCTTGTCAGCCATCGCCTCGACCTTGATGAACTTGCCACCGAAATCTGCAGTCAGCCTATAAAGACCGTCCATTGCCTTGAATGACACGGAGTTGTCCGCATTGAGCGTAAAGAAATCATAATCCAAATCCCACTGGTCAGGTTTGTCAATGCCGGTGAACTTGATCATAGAACCCTGGAGAAGGTTGAGCAGTTCCACATTGGCAGACTCTGACAATGAAGATGTGATGCTGCCGAACGGTGATGCCGTCAACGACATGAGGTCGGCCGAAATCTTATATGTACCTGCTTTGACTGCAGTGAAAGGAATCTTGCTTGAAGACTCGGCAGCGACAGGTTTCAGCGCCGAGCCGTCCCAACCGAGCCAGATCGCGGTCTTACCGGCCTCCGGCACGCATTTGATCAATGCAGATGCTTCTGATGGGAAATTGTCAGTGACCTCGTAAGCGTAGTCGCCGATCTTGTTCATGGTGTATTCCTTGCCGTCGCAGAGGAGTGTCAATGTAGAAGGCTGCGGTCTGTCAATATTGACCTCAACCGTCTCTTCTGTGATTCCCAATCCGGTATTCTGCGAGGTAAACGCGAGCTCCGCGGTTCCGTTCGGAATATCTTTCAACAGAGGCACGAAAATGGCCGCATTGTATGTTCCGTTTTCTCTGGTACGGATGGTCAGGTCGCTGACTGAAGTACCGTCGAACAGAAGTTTCGCTTTCAATGTAGAGAGCGGGAATTCGTCATTCAGTTTTATGGAGAACCTTATGGAGTCACCCATGAATGCTTTGTTATCGCAGTTCTCAATCGTCATTTCAGGACCTTTGTCCGTGAATTTCACATCCATCCCCTCTTCTTTGCAGGAAATGGCGACAGTTGCCGGCACTGCAAGCAATGTCATTATTTTCAATATCTTATTCATTGTCCTAATCTTTTAATCTTTCCATTTCAAAGAGACTATCGACTTGGCCGGGACGTCGCATTTCACCGAATGTGCGGAAGAAATGAACACGAGCTGCCTGGCGTCGGAGTTTTCATTCAGAATCACCACACCGTAGGAGTTGTCCGGATTTCTGAACACCAGATAATCCAGTCCCGAGGTGGTGTAACCGGTGGTTCCGATACGTACCGCACCCTGATTTATAACCTTCGAGCAATGCGCGATGTTGTAATAGTGCGTGTAGTAGTCCAATGTGGTGTAGTCGGAGGATGCTATGGTGACTGCTCCGTAACAGGTCTTGCAGGATCCTTCGGCATCAGTGTACGGTCCCTTGTTCTCATCCAGCATCAGGTTCCAGAGGGTGACGCCTTTTCCGCCGCGTTTCAGCAGGCCGAAGAAGATGTCCCTCATGTCATTGATCAGACAAGAACTGAAGTCGTAGTTCCATGTGCCGATGGAGGCTTCGGTGAAATACAGTTCCTTGTCAGGCGCGCCTGCGACTATCTTGTCCAGTTCTGAGACGTTTCCTCCGTAGTTGTGCCAGGCTGAACCGGCAATGTAGGCGGAGGCCTGAGCATCGGCGTATATCTTCAGAGGGTACTGCGCCTGGTCGGACATGTTGTCATAATTGTAGTTATGGTCGAACACGAGTATCTTGGTGTTCAGTCCCGCCTTCCTGAATGCAGGGCCCAATGCTGTCTTGATAAAGTCTCTGGCAACGTCCCAGTACATCACCATCGACATGGAGTTGCCGGCGTTGAGAGGCTCGTTCTGCGGGGTAACGGCATAGATGTCAAGCCCTTGCGACTGCATATACTGAATCCACTTCACGAAGTACTCCGCGTAGTCCTGATAGCATGAAGGCTTGAGAGTACCGCCGGTCCAGGAGTACCTGTCGTCGTTAGAGTTCACCTCTTTCTTCATCCAACGCGGGGCTGTCCACGGGGAGCCGATGATCCGGAGCGACGGATTGATCTTCTTGATTTCCTTCAATACAGGGATGACGTATTTCAAGTCATACTCTGCCGGGGCGAAGTTTTCGATTCCTTTCTTGTCGCACCATGTGAAACGCTCTATGGAGAAGTCCGAGCCGCCGATGCAAACCCTTATCAATGAGCTTCCTATACCGGTTTTCGTGTCAAACATCTGTTTCAGGAACGCCTCCCTCTTGTCCTGAGGCATTTTCAGGATGTTGTAGCAGGAGGCCACAGTCAATGCCGCACCGAAACCGTCAACGGTCTGGTAGGTATCGTCAGTGAAACGGACCGCGTAAGGTGACATTGACGCAGTCTTTCCGAAAGAGATTGTTTTCTCCGCGAAGAGGCTGGACTTATCCGCCGTGGTGGTGTAGGATTTGGCTGCTTCCACCTCGGGCTGCGGCTGCGGGGCAGGTTCAGGCTCCGGCGTCTGATTCGAGGTCTGTGAATCACAGCTGCACGACATCATGAACGCCATTGCCAATATAGAATAAATAGATGAATATCTCATTTCTAATATCCTGGGTTTTGTGTAAGATTCGAGTTCTTGTCGATGGCAGACTGAGGCACAGGGAAGAGGATGGTCTCGTCCGTGAGCGGTGTGCGTTTCTGCCAATATGAGTCATAGCTTGATGATGACGGATCGGACATCGCGTCGTGCACCTGCTTGATCATATCGTGACGGGCAAGGTCGTAGAAACGGAAGCCTTCGAATGCAAGTTCGAGTCTGCGCTCGTCCAGGACTGCCTTGAGCATGGATTCCTTGCTGTTTTTCACTGAAAGCGGAAGGTCTGCAAGTCCGGCCCTGTTCCTTGTCTTGTTCGTGTAGATGTATGCGTTGTCCAGGTCGCCTGTCATCACAAGTGCTTCTGCGTGAAGGAGATAGATTTCTCCGAGGCGCATCAGGATCGTACTGCTGGCATTGGTCGGAACCTTGTGCATGAACGCATATTTCGCTGACGGATAGTAGAGGCTCCAGCCGCATTCGTCGTAAACGATGGAGGCATTCTTTCTTTCAGTGTCGCCGGCTGCATCATAAGCGGCAGCAAGGTTTCTGGAAGGTGTGCTCCATTTTGCCCAGGAGTAACTGTCCGTAGGGTTGTAGGCATTGCGGTGATACATCATCCACACCCAGTTTCCAGAGTTGCGTGACCAGGTCACTTCGAAGATGGATTCCTTGGTGTTCCTTACAGCATCGTCGTCATTATAGCCCCAGAGGTCACCGTAATTGTCCACGAGCGAGAATCCCATACCCTCGACTGCCACACAGTCATTGATGACCTGGTTCCAGTCCTGACGCTGCTTCTCGGCATACACTCTTGCTCTCAGACCATGCGCGAAAGCCTTGGAGAACAGGTATTTGTCTGAAGGGTTCACGTCCGGCGCATTGTCGCAGGCATAGTTCAGGTCCTCGATTACCTGACCGTAGATTTCATCTACCGGTGTGCGTTTCGGATAATAGTCCTCGTACACTTCCTCGATGTTCTCGGATGTGATTTCCGGCGGAATGACGGTAATCATAGGAGCGTCGCCCCAGAGCTGTGCCATCCTGAACAGGCAGAATGCTCTCCAGCACAATGCCTCGGATTTCCACTCGTCGTGCTCCTTCTGAGTCATTTTCACTGCGGAGGTATCTTTTGCGAAGATATTGTCAATGTTACAGATAATGTTGTTGGCATTGCTTATCTGCTGCAGGTACCAGTCCCAGTCGCGGGCAATATTGGAGTTTGCAGGGTCCTGGTTATTGGCCTCGATCGCTACAATCGCTCCGGTGGATGGACTGCCGCAGTATGCATTGTCACTTCTGGTCTCGGTAGAGATGAGCCAGTCCATGTAACCTTTTTCCTGGATGTCCTTTACCCAGTTGTTATACAGGGAGTTGCGAAGTCCCAACATATCTGTTCTGGTAGAATACTGGCTTTCGCTGTCGTTCTTCACATTCACATTGTTCTCATTGTAGGATGTGTGCGGATTCAAGTCCAAGTCGCAAGCCTGGAATGCCACAACGACAGCCGCCGCAAGAATATAATTTATCTTTTTCATAATAATGTCTCCTTAGTCATCAGAAATCAACATTGACACCGAAAGTTACGGTCTTGACGTTAGGGTAGGTACCCCAGTCGATTCCCATACTTGTAGCGCTTGAATACTGGCTCATTTCCGGGTCGTATCCTGAATACTTGGTGAAAGTGAACATGTTCGCAAGTGTGATGTACGGCTGTATCTTGGTGAGATTCAGCTTTCTGAGGAACTTGCCTGAGAAATCGTAAGAGAGCGTGATGTTCTTGATCTTCAGATATGAACCGTCCTCAATCCATCTTGTGGAAGCCTTCAGGTTGTCCACTTCGCCGGCCTTAGGGATGTCAGTCACCTGTCCTGGAACGCGCCATCTGCGGAGTACGTCGGTAATCTGGTTGGAGCCGTTGTACATACCTATCATCTCTATCTTGGATGCATTGTAGATGTCGTTGCCGATGGAGCTTGTGAGGAGAACACTGAGGTTGAATCCCTTGTAGCTCCAGGTGTTGGTCATACCCCAGATGAAGTCAGGGTTGGCATCACCGATGTAGTGGCGGTCTGAAGAACTGATCTTTCCGTCCTTGTTATAATCCTCGTAGATCATCATACCGGTCTCAGGGTCAACACCTTTCGCGGTCAGTCCATAGAAGCATGAAAGTGGTTTTCCTTCTGTCATTCTCACTACCTGCTCGCTGAGAGCCTCGGATGTGGTGGTGTAGTTATAGACTTTCTGCAGAGTGAGCTTCTCGACCTTGTTGCGGTTGAATGAGAGGTTGAAGTCGGTGGTCCATCTGAAGTCGTTCTTGTCAATGTTGACTGACGAGATGGCGAACTCCATACCCCAGTTGCTCATTTCTCCGTCGTTCCTGATGAGGTCAGAGTACGGGGACGGCATAGGGACGGTTATCAGCAGGTTCTTGGTATATCTGCGGTAAACGTCATACGTGAATGTGAGTCTGCTGTTGAGCACTGCGAGGTCGATACCGAGGTCCCACTGAGATGTGGTCTCCCATGTAAGTTCGCGGTTTCCGATGTTGGACTTTCCGCCGAGCGTAGGAACTGAATCAGCATATTTGGAGTCTGTCCAGTCGTAGTAGTTGGTGGCGTACGTCTGCTGCCATGCGTAGTCGCTCAGGCCTTCCTGGTTACCCTGCTGTCCCCATCCGAGACGGAGCTTGAGGTCGTTCATCCACCTTACGTCTTTCATGAAGTTCTCGCCTGAGATTCTCCATGCTGCTGAAACAGAAGGGAAATAGCCCCATTTGTGTCCCGGTGCAAGCTTTGAGGAACCGTCGGCTCTGAATGCCGCCGTGAGATAATATTTACTGTCGAAGTTATAGGCTGCACGTGCGAGATATGACATTATGGCCCATTCGCTCCAGCTCTGGCTCTGGCCTCTGAGGCCGCCTTTGTTACCGCCGTTCAGGCCGAAAATCGCATTGTTGTTGTCCGGTGAGAAATAGTTTCTCGAGCCTGTAAGCTGCTGCCAGTCGGATGTGGTGGCTGACATACCGCCCATGAGTTCGAGGGAATGCTTGCCGAAGACATTGTTGTAGTTCAGGATATTGTCATAGACCATTCTCCTGTCGTCAGTCCTTGAGTCGGATGCTTCTCCATGCTGTGTCCTACCATAAGATGTGTGGATAGGGTCGAGGAACGAGTAGTTGTGCACCCAGCGGCGGTCCATACTTACCGTGCTCTTGAAATTGAGGTGCTTGGTGAAGTTGATGCGCGCAAATGCAGACATCACCGCCCTGTCGGTCTGGTCGTAGTTGTTCTCTGTTCTGGCGAGGTTCTCTGACGGAGTCGTAAGGTTCGCGCCGTAGAACTGTGTCCAGTACCAGTCAGGGTTTGTTTCGCTCCATGGCTTTGCGTAGGTAGGGGTGTTGATTACTGAAAGCACGACGCCTGCCCTGTTGGCGCCTGTTCCGGAGATGATTCCGTTGTTCTTGTAATGGGAATAGGAAACATCCATTCCTACGGTAATCCATTTGAACAGGTCTGATTCGAGATTGACTTTCGCATTGTACCTCTTATTATATGCGACTTTGAGGATACCCTGTTCGTCGCTGTAGCCGAGGCTCATGTAGTAGCGAGACTTGTCGGAGGCATTGGATACTGAAACCTGATAGTTCTGGGTAATTCCGGTTCTGTAAGTCTCGTCAAACCAGTCTGTTTCGTCTTTGAGTCCTTCCGGGACATTGGCCACTCCGATTTCTTTCTGGAGTTCGCGGTACTGGTCCACATTGAGGACGTCATAGGTCTTGGTGACGTTGGAAAGTCCGACGTAGGCACTGAAGTTGATCTTCGGGCCTTTGCCTTTGCTGCCCTGCTTGGTGGTGATGAGCACGACGCCGTTTGCTGCACGTGATCCGTAGATGGCTGCTGATGAAGCGTCCTTGAGGATCTGCATTGTCTCGATATCGTTCGGGGAAAGATATGAGATGGCATAGTTTCCTGTTCCTACAGGCACGCCGTCCACTACGTAGAGAGGGTCGTTGGTGGAAGAAATGGATGAGGCGCCTCTGACTCTGATGACCATACCGCTTCCCGGCTGGCCGCTTGTCTGGGTTACCTGCACGCCGGAGACCTTGCCCTGGATAAATCCGGAGGCGTCAGTGACCGGTCTCAAGGCCATATCTTCTGTATTGACGGTAGATACTGCGGTGGTGAGGTCCTTCTTTCTGACTGAACCATAACCGATGGCGACTACCGCGTCGAGAGCGATGGCGGTCTCGTGTACATCTACATTGATGACAGCGCGGCCTCCTACTTTTTCAGTTACAGTGGAATATCCCAATGATGAGAACTCCAGGACTGCTTCTGATGATGACACTGTGATATCATAACGGCCGTCAGCATTGGTGATGACACCGTTCTTGGTGCCATGCTCCAATACGGTCAGTCCTATGACGGGCTGTCCGTTCTGATCCTTGACCGTTCCATTGACACTATGCTGCTGCGCGAATGATACCACGCTGGCGAACATAAGCAATACAACTAAAAGTTTACGCATAACTTAATTGGTTATTGAATAATTATGTAATCCTTGAAGATTTCCTCTTACTGAAGGGTTTCCCGATTTGGTTATTTTTCTTCAATGACGACTCATCCTCCTGAATATTCCTCTTACTGTTTTGGTAAGCGTTAAAAAATAAGTTGGTAAAGATTTGTGGAGGATTTTCGAGGATAGATTTCTTTTAGAAGAAGGAGTGTGCTGGACGCACACGACTGATGAGAAAAGGAATATAGACCGAAAAGACCCGCAAAGATTCCAAAGTTATTTTTTAAGGATTACGCTACATTTCGTTTACAAAATTATGTAATAGGTAAAAACGTTTTGCATAAAGTGGATGAAAAGTGGACCAAAATGGGGCACTTTTGAAAGTCATTCTTGATAATCAATGCTTTACAACGGCTCTATTCGCCTGTCAAAGTGGTATTTTCTTATGTTAAAATAGACAAATATACATTTCACGGACGCCGCCGGTCTCAGTCTCTTGAGTGTCCGGCATATAAAATTTGTAAAAACTTTCGCTCTGAAACATTGCCATTAAATAAAAAATCCCTATATTTGCAGTCCTGTTCTTCGCGAAAGGGCAACCTTCGTGTCGAAACTTAAGGATGGTTCGGTAGCTCAGCTGGATAGAGCAACAGCCTTCTAAGCTGTGGGTCTTGGGTTCGAATCCCAACCGAATCACGAGTAAGGAGAAAGCTCGCTGTCGATAGACAGCGGGCTTTTTTGGTCAAGGCGCCGTCGGGAATCCCATTCCCGTAAAGGCGCCTTGTCCGAAAAAGCCAAGCCGGCACCCGCCGGCGCCAGCTTTCTCCGTCGCCACTCGTAAGATTGCCCGTGGCAGGGCCAGGGATGCGCGACCGCCCGGGAGCGAATCCCACCAAACCATGGAAAGTGCGTTTTTGTTAAACATTTGTTAAACATCGGAGCGGGAAACGGAGCGCGTGAAGCGCGAATTTACTTTCCAATATCCAGTTTTAAGGCTCCCGATACGTTCCAGATATCCTGACTTTTTTAGGAATGCAATCTCGCGTTTGATTGTACCATCTGATAATCCCGTCTTTTCGCATATCCTTTCTCTACTCAGACTTTTGTCCTCAGCAAACATTTGCAAAATCAGCTCCTGTCTTTCGGTCAATTTTATTGGGTCATTTATTGGGTCATTTATTGGGTCAGGTATTGGGTCAGGTTGAACATGTAGAGTTAATTTCACTTGCATCAACTCCGATTGTTCCAGAAGCTCGGGCTTGAGCCAGTGCTTTTCATTCCAAGCATCCAGGATAAGCGGAAAGCCAGAACCAAGGTTCTCACCAAAGCCAATCATTCGAAACATATTCTGCATTCGTTGGTTTCTGGCCTTTGACTCCCCACCATGATAAATCTGCTCTAACGGCAACTTCAACAAACCAGGATTGGTAAGAACAATACGGTCATCATACTTTTCAATTCTCAGAAGGCCGTTCACCATGAAATCCGCGTGTATTATCATGTTTGTCACCGCCTCGCGTACCGCCTTATGCTGCGGGGTGTCGTCATTTCTAACAACACCTTCCATATTGAACGGGCGCGGCAGATCACTTGTCAGTTTCGGCAGCACGGACCTTATAAAGTTAAAAAGGTTGTTCTCCCATGTTCCATCATACGTAAGACGGTCGCTATATCGCTGGTCACCAATCAAATGAGACTTATCAATATAGTCCATACGCAAGTTGTCAAACCTTTCCCTTACAGGTAGGCCTTTACCGAACATCAACAGACCTGCCATCGTCAATCCTTCCACTCCATCCTTGCGGTTGACGGCATAACCACCAAGTTGCTTTAGGAATTCCTTATTGTCAAGTCCATTCCAAACATGGTCTGGATTATTTGTCTTGAACATGATACGATATCGCTCCAGGGTTGGAATGTCGATATCATCCATCGTGTAATACTCCAAAATCATTCGGTCGTTACCAGCTTCATTAGCGTCGCGGAGCATCATCTTCAATTCTTGCTCTGAACAATGATAGTCGCCTTCATGATTGCGCTTAAATGTCCCTTTCGACAGATTGCCATTGATGTAGATGGGACGTATGGTATAATCTGCACGAGGCACGTTAATGGCAACAATTGCTTTGCCTTCGACATCTATGGTTTGAACATCGTCATCTTTCAAGAGGTTCACATTAACCTTCTCCCTGTTGTTGACAATATCCCACAAATTCTTACGAATCTTATCGGCATCGTCAACACCGATTATTTCAAATCGTTTAGATTTATCCGGCTCATCCATGTGCTCTACCACACCCTGCAGTATTGTTCCGCCGTATGTGTTGGCGAAAGCTGAATAGGTTTCCCAAAGAGAAGCCGGTAATCCCTTTGACGCCTTCTTGCATTCGAGCGTTACACGCTCACCACCATATAGAAGTTTATGTATATCCATGATTCTTATTTTCAACAAATTTATAAACCCAACTATATTTTCCGATAATTCAGATGATAAATATTATCCCAGTCTTTCTCCATCTGGTAAAATTTGGTTTTTTCATCAGAAAGAATGCTTCTAACAGTGTCGATATCCTGCTTAGGACAATTTATTCCGAAAAATACTCGTGAAATGCAGGATCCCTCATCAAGTTTAATGGGAATAAAATCCTCTTTGCGATTAGGCGCAAATGATATTAAGCGCACTTCGTTTTCGTATTTCCAAGCATTGCATTTTCGAAGAAGCCCGATATCAGTCGTCATCTTTTCACTTTTAATTGATAAAGGCTCACGTTTATAGATCACCTTGCGAAAACGAAGAACTGAATCATCATTCGTTTGATTTATGAATTTATCAGAGAATCGATACTCCAAACACATTCCGCGATGGCTATCTGCATAATGCGACCACATCAAGATATTAGATACAGGCTTCTTCTTCGTTTTATTATTCACAAAACAACGTATTCGAATATTTCCCATTGCTTCCAGCATAGGCTTAATATGCTTTCTTTCCTTGTCATTATTTTGGCTATAGTAATCTAACCATTGAAGATAAATGGTATCGAATGGATCATTCATTACTCTCGGATGGCTGACAGTAATTTCCTTGTTAATGATGTCCATCAACGAATACTTGCTTATAGGCCTGAAGGACAATAGTTTGTTGCAAATGTTTTCAGTTTTAATGTTGAAATGCATAGCGAGGTACCGATTATACGCATTTACAGAATCCGCATAGCGATCCGCATTTGCATATATCTCTCCGGCTAGTCCCCACAAACACATCTGCAGTTCATTTTCAGTTGCAGGCCTTTCCTTCACGAGCCCGCTTACCGCCAAATCAATATATGATACGGCTGCATCTATTCTATTCAAAGAGTAGTTAAACCTAGCATGATAATAAGGCTGAACAAAACTCGGAACATTGCTACATTCATCTAAAATAGAATCAATTACTGACGGCTCTTGTCCTTTCTTTGATATATGGTCCAGGTCCTCAATTGTTTTTTTCGACAATTCAACGACAGTATCATAGTAAAACGCTCCGTCTCTAGTAATTATTGTCGGTTTATCATTTTTATCCTCCATATCTCTACCTTTAATTATGTCTTGTGCAAACCGCTACGCAACAGGAGTCTTTCTATTAATTAATGCTACATTGGCATTGACCTTATCCTGGAGCAGGTGCTCGCCGAACAGGCATTGGGAGAGTCTCCATTCCGGCGGATGCGCGACCACCCGGGAGCGAATCCTACAGCATCCCTGCATGGCCAATTTCTTATTTCTTGTTAAACATTTGTTAAACTACAGCAGTTTCTTGATTTCCCATATATGAGAATCCGCGACCGAATGTCATGATGAAGTTCTTTACATTGTGAACAATCTCATTTTCAATGACACGCTCGTCAATATCCTCATCTCTTTCACCCAATTGCTCGACATTGATATAATCCAGAAGATACTCGTCCTTGAACATCTGAATCGCCTGAAATGCCCGCTTGTAATCCGGAATCGTCATTCCGAAGTTATTCGGCATATTCCCTTGATTATGATATGCATCTTCAGCGATTTTTCTTTCGAGAGCATCATAACTCAGCTGCAAATCTGAGCATAATTGAATATAATACCGACGTTCTTCTAAAGTCTTCGTTTTAGACAGGATCAGGGTGTGATGCGAGAATCCTATGCTAAAAAATGCTACAATAGGGATATCAGCTATTTCTAGCGGTGCCAATGACTTGCATGAATCCAAATTGGCAGATTCATCTGCCGATTTGTTACCCAAATCTAATTTGGCAGACGCATCTGCCAAATTAGTGTCAAGACACTTCCATTCCTCGTAGAACATCCTCATATTACGCAAGTTGCGAGGTGAAAATCCCCTAAGACCTGGAACTTCTGTTGAAAGTTGACGGCTAATTGTATCAATCGCATCTTTCCCCCAGAAACCTGCACGGGAGTTCTGCGATATAAACCGACCGATCCCATAATACAAAGCCAACTGCTCTTGGTTTACACCCTTCAAGGCCTTCGCCTGACTCTGCAGAATAGCGGTTTTGATTTGCTTGACCGCATCATTATACTGTGTCGATAGTTTCTCTTCTCCTTTCATGAGTAGTCCTTCTATGGTTATTGTCCATCAAATTTATAAAAAACCGTCGATAACACAAAGGAGCGAATTCCACTTATCTCGCCATTTATCCCGCCATTTATCTCGCCACGTCGGGCGACAGGACACTATTCTTTAATTAATAGTCATTGAAGGAAACATAGTCAGATATGTTCTTGAGAATCTACCTGCTTACTGACAGACGCGCATAGTCCTGACAGGGGTTGACTCCAAATGACAGGTTTGTCCGTAAAAAGGCAGGTTCTCACGGACAAGTTATTCAAAATAAACAACTTATCCGTAAAATCCCCCATTTCTACGGACAAGTTATGACTGATGTAAAAAAGGGGCTGCGCTCCCGCTCCCGAAAGATAATCATACTGTCGCATCCGCCCCACATCACGAGAGACACCACGAGCGACATTACGGACGACATCACGAGCGACATTACTAGCGACATTGACGCCCGAGGGTTCTGAGGGAGCAGTTTCCAGCCCGTCAAAATCGGACGGATGTGGAGTAAAGAATGACGGATGTATGGTCTCGAATGTTGGCACGGACGCGATACACAGATGCGATACACTGACGCGACACACTGACAAGATACACTGACGCGATACTCGGACGGTTACGCATTTTGGAACAACCTGAATGTCATTTATTCCAGCAAATCACTATCAATCAAGCGATTACACCAAACACTCAAAGCCAGGTTACCCTAAAAAACATAGGACCTGGCTTTCTGCATTTTACACAACCATCAGAGTTTCAACCACTTACACGATTTCTCCACTCGCAAGTTGTTCCAGTTTCTTATTTTCCCCATGTTAATCTGTTCTTGACATTTCCATGGGCAAAAGTACGGAACCGCTGAAAACGCGTCAATACGTAACCGCGGAGACGCTTACAAGACACTTACAGTCCCGCACAGGACGTGCAACGCGTATTCTACTACATATCAGCGCTTTAGGCATTTTCAGAGTTACAAAATATACAACTCTGAAAAGCGTTAAATGGTTACTATTCAGCAACTTACAGGTCACGCAAAATGTATCGTCCTGAAAAAAGTTCACCCCAAAAAAGTAAACTTTTATGGAAGCTAAATGCTATCGGGCGATGCGGCGCGCCAGGAGTGCTGTAAGCTTTAAGGTTACTTCACAGGGACCGCGAAAACTAGAACGCCAGGACAGGACGCACTATCATTCTACCATAGTCTACGGCCGTAAACAAATATTGGCAATAGACAGAGCCTGCGGAAGAGATGTACCAATTATGAATCGCAGATTTATTCCACGTAGATGTCCAGATAAAATCATAAGACGCGAATGTATGTTTATCCTTATCGGCAATCTTGGCCATCCATTTATTCAATGCGGCC
>ERZ779649.92-NODE-92-length-77597-cov-23.109799_pt1 | contig 77597 bp, 67 predicted proteins | sample MGYA00511882_ERZ779649 | MGnify/ENA primary metagenome ERZ779649 (study PRJEB29588, sample SAMEA2157793) | human gut metagenome | biome: human gut; feature: human-associated habitat; material: faeces | place: Denmark | collected 2008/2010 ... | reverse complement strand
GCTTTCCCTGCCCGCCAACTCCGGCCCGGCATCTGAAGATGCCTTCCCTGAGGAATTCCGCTTACGAAGCACCCTGAGCTGAGCGGGTTCTTGCCGCAGTTCCGGGACAACATCCATGAAAGGCGACGGGGGCAAAAACCCATGATCTGCACCCGTGGCAATGAAATAAAAGGATGACGGGGGCAAAAGTGCCGGATCTGCACCCGTGAATCTCGGGACCTCCATAGGCACAGGCGCGCTGTAACTTACCTTGTTTTCGTGAGGTGTACAGGGCGGCCATCACTATGATGGGTAAACCGAACAGCGGCATGGCCCACGGCGAATTGCGAAGCACCCTGAGCTGAGCGGGCCCTTGACGCAGTTCGGGACAACATATATGAAAGCCGACGGGGGCAAAAACCCGCAATCTGCACCCGTGACAATGAAATGAAAGGACGACGGGGGCAAAAGTGCCAGATTTGCACACGAGAATCTCGGGACCCCCGCAGGCACAGGCGCGCGGTAACTTACCTTGTCTTAATGAAGTACATGGCGAACATCACAATGATGAGTAAGCCGAACTGCGGCATAGCACGCTTATCTCAATCCCCCTAACCCCCTTTTCAAGGGGGCACATCAGGGCCTGCGGGCTTTCCATCGCCACACGGCTTTCCCTGCCCGCCAACTCCGGCCCGGCATCTGAAGATGCCTTCCCTGAGGAATTCCGCTTGCGAAGCACCCTGAGCAGAGCGGGCCCTTGCCGCTGTTCGGGACAACATCCATGAAAGCCGACGGGGGCAGATAGGCCAGATTTGCACACGTGAAGTTCAATGAGAAAAACGACGGGGGCAAAAAGGCCGGATCTGCACACGTGACTGGCAACCTTCACCACGACTGATTGGCAAATCACGCGGGATTGCTTATATTTGCGGCGGAAATTATTTCCAAACGCCTGCGGACAATATGGATGGAATGCTGCGGCAGGTGGCAGACAGATCGACATACAGACATAATACGACAAATGAACTACTCTGGTTTAATCATAGCAGTTATCACATTTTTGGTAATTGGACTTTTTCACCCTCTCGTAATCAAGAGCGAGTATTATTTCGGCACTAAATGCTGGTGGGCATTTGCGCTTGCAGGCCTGGCCTTCATCGTGGCAAGCCTTCTGGTAGAGAACAGCGTAGCAAGCCCCATTCTTGGAGTCGTGGGGTGCTCTTGCCTGTGGAGCATATTGGAGATTTTCGAACAGAGGGAGAGAGTCAGGAAAGGTTGGTTTCCGATGAATCCGAAGAGGAAATCAGAGTATTAGGCAAAGCGCGGGTAAATTCGTAGCCCGAGGCGGCCAGGCTGTCCAGGAGGAGGGCGAGGAGCTCGCTTGCTCCATCGAGTCTGTCGTGGAGGAGGATGACAGAGCCAGGGCGTACCTGTTTCATAATCCGTTCTACAACAGGGACATACCAGTCGTGTTCAGACTGCTTGCAAGAATGTTCTGACTGTTTACAAGAATATCCAGATTGCTTACAAGAATGCTCTGACGACTTGCAAAACATTGTGTCAAAGCTTCTTACATCCCAGCCGACAGTTTGCAGACCAAGAGTCCGAATTACTTTAGCGATAGTCGGATTCGTCACGCCGAAAGGAGGACGGAACAATGAAATCTTCTTGCCGGCGACACTTTCCACTGCACGTTTCCCTTCATTGACATCGGCCAGCATTTTATCGAAAGACAGCAACGGAAAAGTGCCGGCATGGCTGTAAGTGTGCAGTCCGAGCGCATGTCCTTCTTCAAGCATGCGACGCAGAACCGGCTCATTGCCAGAGACTTTGGAGCCGATCAAGAAGAAAGTCGCTCTGGCGCCACGTTCACGGAGGACATCCAGAACACGTTCAGTTTCAGGCGGATGCGGCCCGTCATCGAAAGTCAGATAAACCACTTTCCGGCCTGTCTTCTCACGACAGAATGCCCGCACATATACTCCTGAGCGGATACTCGCAGAAGCCCAGACCATAAAGACTGTTATGGAAAGGACAATGGCAAGTATGAAGAGTATTGCTATGACAGACATATCGGCAGAAGTCAACTACTTATGTAACAAGACGATAACGCCATTCTCATTGACGTCATCCACTATCGCGGTATAACCATCCGGAATCTTCTGTTCCGAAATGAGTTTACAGAGTAATACCGGAAGCAGTGAACGGAACGCTCCGAGAGACTCGACGTGGTCGGCGCAGTTTATGACATTGACACCGGCATTGATTCCGAACAGTTCAGCGATCGGATTCTCTGCGCATTTCGGGAAGTCTGAAAGATTCGCGAGACCACAGAATCGGAGAGTTGCGTTGCCGTCTTTGGTGCCGTTCAGCGAGCTAGATGAGGTTTCCCCAGAATCGTGCAGGGATTCGGAAGAGGACTCGGAGCCGGATTCATCACACGGCCAGGAGGCAGACTCGGAACCTGCTTCATCGCCACCCCGCTCAGAGGAAGACTCAGACTCATGCAAAGGTTCGGAAGAGGGCTCTGAGCCGGATTCCCCACCCCGCTCTGAGGCTGACTCGGAACCGGCTTCATCACCACCCCGCTCAGAGGAAGACTCGGTCTCACGCAAAGGTCCGGTGGAGCACTCGGAGTTTGCATCGCCACCCCGCCCGGAATCAGACTCGGAGCCATCACCACCACCCGGCCCTGCGGACATTTCAGTTGCCGGGCAGGACTCGGAAACGTCAGTCGGCATCGCGGCACTGAGCAGAAATGCAGCAGCGCCTTCTCCCAATGGAAGGAAACCGTCCCCAACTCTATATAAACCAAGCCGTTGCCTTATGACATCGACCTCCGGCGTAACCTCGTCAAAAGCACCGACCAGTGCCACATTCCCCTCACCCGCATCATCGAGCAGCATTGCGGCATCGAGAAGAGACGCAGCGAAACCGTCCGCCTGCTGCACATAAGTCGTATTGTAGGCGTGAATTTTTCGGATCAATGCAATGTAACCGGATGCCGTATTGAAAGTGGACTGCATGAAAGGTGACGGATTCAGCAGAGTTTCCTCCCTGTCAAAAATGCTTGAACCGAAAGAGATGGTATCCTTCATGAAGCCGGCACCCGTAGAGGTGATTATTCCGGACACCCTCTCGGAAGGGACACCATCAAGCGATTTCAGCCCGCACCAGACAGCCATCTTCAGGAGCCGCCCCATTCTGCGCCTCAAATTCGCATCAGTTATAACTTCCTTATAATCAGGCTCATCAGCACTGACATATGAAGTACCGCTGATATATAAATGTTTATGCGGAATAAACAGCATGGCTAAAGTGCTTTAGAAGATTGAGTGTCAATGATATCCGAAAAGACGAGAGAGACGCAGTTGCCGCTGAAGCCGAAGGCCGAGGACAATATGTTGTGCAACCTGTGCTGCGAAACATCCCGAGAGTCAAACGGTGCAAGACCGGTTTCCGAAATCGGAGAAGCGTAACTGCGAGAACCACTAAACGGTACAAGACCAGTTTCCGGAATCGGAGAGGAGAAACCGCACGATCCCATAAACGACAAGTCATTCAGTTCCAACGACTTGCAGACCATCACAGCCTCGATTCCCTCAGAAGCGGCAAGAGTATGCCCCGTATAGGCCTTGAGCGAACTGAACGGCGGAACAGCACCACCGAAAACCCGCAGCATGGCATTGCTCTCTGCAAGGTCATTGACCTGAGTACCAGTCCCGTGCGTATTGACAAAGTCAATGTCGGACGGATCCAGACCTGCCTGCTCAAGTGCGGCGGACATTGACAATCCCGGCCCGATACCTTCAGGCGAACTCGCCGTCTGATGGTAAGCCTCATTGGCATTGCCCCAACCGGTCAGCCTGCAGAGAGCGCCTTCAGAGTTGGAAGTGAGCACGAGATACCCTGCACCCTCACCAAGATTCAGCCCTGCACGCGACTCGTCGAACGGCCTGCAGATTTCCGGATCAAGAATACGCAGCGAATTGAACCCGTTCATAGTAAAACGGCAAAGCGAATCCGTGCCGCCCACAATGGCCACATCGCACAATCCTTCGCGCAACATCTTGGCTCCCAGCATAATAGCATTGCCGGCAGCGGAACAAGCCGTACTTATGGTCGTACTGAAAACTATATTGACCCCACGGGACTCCAGATAATGCGCCATCATCGAGGTAACATCCCCGGGCGTATGCATGCTCAGACTTCTCGCGTCGCCGCCAGTAAGGTCATCGCGGTGCTCCTGCCAGAAAACCTCGCTCAAATCCATTCCGCCCACCGAAGTACCGGACAGAAATGCGCAGCGGAGCTCTTTCAGCCCGTCTGCATTGCCACTACGCCTGACGAAATCTGTCAATGCCTCGTCCACAGCCTTGAGCCCGAGCAGAGCCGTGCGACTTGCAACTTCTTGCCTGTCAATGCCTAACGTATCTTTAAGTTCATCATCAGAAAGACAGACCTCACCGACGGGGAACCCGAGCGCAGTCTGAAAACGTCTCACAGGAGCAAGCATTGAACGGCCGCTCCGCATTGACTCCAGACATTCTGCTACATTGGTCCCGGCCGCGCAAATCGCACCAAGCCCGCTCACATAGACTTCCATATCAAGCAGTTTTCCCGTGTTCGCGGATATAGTCGGCCATGGTCTTGACCGAATAGAACACCTGTTTTCCCTCAGCAGGATTCTTCAGCTTGATGCCGTAATCCTTGTCCAGGAGCAGGATAATTTCCAACGCGTCGATAGAATCGAGCCCGAGACCGTCGTCCCCGAAAAGAGGAGCTTCCGGGTCAATGTCCTCAGGCGTAATCTCTTCAAGATTCAGAGCCTCAATGAGCTGGGCTTTAAGTTTTTCTATAAGTTCATCCATAATTTCTACAATTATCAGAATAACAATGTCCGGCTATCGGCGGACCAAGAGTTCAAATTTAGCGAAATATCTGCCATTCAGAAAATCAATGTGACCGACAATGCAATATTTCATATCCTGTGCAGACATTGACAGCACAGCATACTCACGCACATCCGAAAGCGTCCTGTCATCTGACCAGAACCATGTATTCTCACCCTTGATATGATGACGGATGGAAATCTCGCCCTCCACCACGTTCGGAAGCGTATATACGAACACTGCAGGACTCGCCGAGGCATCTGTTTCAGTGTCAATGATTTGCTGATGCCGGATATCCGTATCGAGGCTGCCGTAAACTCCTGACAAAATAAGTCCGCATTCCTCCTCTCCATATTCAATGCCGTCAAGAAGCACTTCAGACGCGACGTAGCCAAGTTTGGACAGACTGTCCATCTTGTAGAACTTCATGTTCGGCGCGCAGACTGTCTTGAAAGCAGAGCGTATAAAGTCCTGGAAATCACCAGAGTCCGAAGAATACACTTCTTTATCATTCAGCAAGATGCGACTTGATTCCACCAGAACCGTTCTAAGGACATCTGCATTGACATTCACGGGAGACTCGCACGAGAGCGTATCCTGAGGAGAGTATTCGAGAAGAAGCGCCGCATTGGTTCCGCCGAAACCGGAGGCTGTTTTCAATGCACGGAGCGGTTTTCCTGACGGAAGTTCCACATTGGACCGGCTGATATTCAGCGGCATAGGGACTCCGAGCGTCTCAAAGCCAGGCGTGCCGGCCAAAATCTTATTACGGAGTTCTTCAGCAGCGATAATGGTCTCTATCACTCCGGAAGCCCCCATCGTATGCCCGAAATAGGGCTTCAGGCTCTGCACAGGCACGTTCTGCAACCCTGCGAGCGAACAGGCTTTGGACTCCATCTCATCATTATATGCAGTGGCGGTGCCGTGCATCTGGAGCATATCCACATTGTCCGCACCTGCTTCCGCCATTGCCTTGCGCATAACGAAATACAGTCCGTCACCAGTCCTTGACGGGCCTGAAATATGGTGTGCGTCATCGGTCAATGCCGCTCCGCTTATGCAGACACCATCCCCTTCCGTGGTCAATAACATCGCCCCGCACGCCTCACCGAGATTCAGTCCGCAACGTGATTCGTCATAAGGTCTGCAGACATCGTCTGAAAGTGATTTGAAGGACGCGAAACCACTGGTAATGAATCGGTTCTGTGTATCTACGCCAACCACGACCATCTCTTTATACCGCCCCGAGAGAATGAGTCGTCTGGCTACTGCAACAGCCGTAATTCCGGAAATGCAGGCGTTGGAAACGACAAATGTATCATCCGCATTGATCCCGAACCTGGAGGCGATTCTCCTGCCCATCGGGCCGAGCAGCAGAGCTGAGCCCGCATCAGGAGAGCCTGGCGAATCCGGATGCTGAGCCACGACTCCCGCCACCTCGCAGGTCTCCCCGTGGAACTCTGCCCACTCCGCGCTATGACCTTCGAGAAGCGAAATGTTTCCCTTCGCGGAAGCTATCACCAGTCCGATGCCGTCCGCGCTGCGGCTTCCGAGAACGGAACTGATGCAGTAAACTGCGATGATTTCCGTCAATGTCAATGTCCGCTGCCTGTCATAACGCTCGTATAAGGCATCATATACAGAATCCGGAATAATCCCGGCTGTAACCGGAGACTGGGAAACACGAGGGTTTACGACATGACGCACGCCGACTTCTCCACGAAGCAAGGCCGAAAAATTCCGTTCCACGCCTTCGCCGAGAGATGTCACCATCGCCGAGGCCGATATAAATACCTTTCCTTTAAGCATTTGCAAGAGAACAACGTATCAGACTGTGACCATAGCCGAGATTATCGACAATCTCATCCACCCGCAGGCCGGCAGTCTCAATCATCTTGAACAAGTCATTGCTGTAGAACATCTTGCTGTTGCCGTTGGCCATGGCGGTAAAATACACGCTCGTCTGCGCGAGGTCGAAGGACGCAGTATCGAACTTCTGCCTGTCCCAGAGCGTCTCCATAATATATACGCGGGCGCCAGGCTTCAGCCCGGAAGCGACACGTGAAAGGATGCTGACTACCTGCTGCTCAGAGAAACAGTCGAGAAACTGGCTCATCCAGACCACATCGAAACCGCCCGGAATGACCGTTTCCGGATTCAACAGATCCCCTGCTACAGTATAGATCCTTTCGGCTCCGGGTTTTCCGTCAATGTTGTCCTTCAGCATAGCAAGCTGCTGCGGAAGATCCATCACTGTAACATTGACCTGAGCATTTTCGCTCACGGTTTTAAGAGCGAAACGGCCTGTATTTCCGCCAATGTCGAGAATCGTCGCCGTCGGGGACGCAAATATGTGTGGCAGAGCCTGTTCGAATGAATTGTCCGAATAGAAATGGTCGAAGCCGAACCAGCTTTTCTGCACCTGTGGCTCCAAAGATGAAAGACCTTCGTACAATGTCGGCCATGGACCGAGCTCCTTCAGTCCGGCAGGTTTTCCTGTGCGCACAGCCTCGTCCAGATGGAAAAGTCCCTTGTAGTTCACATCATGATTGAAGTCAATGTCGGAGCGCACCATCGGGTCATTGAGAAGGAACCATCCGACTTTGGAAATAGTGAATCGTCCGTCATTGAGGAACACTGTTCCTGCAGTCAGAGACGACTCCAACAGCACTTTGGCGCCATAGACCGAGATTCCTGCCTTTTCAGCCACTTCTTCAGCTGTCATACCGGCAGGGACACCCCGACCCGCCGCTTCGAGCATTTCGAAAATGCCGTAATTGATCATGAGCCGGCTTACCTGAAACACAACAGGCGCAAACGCGATTTCATGGGCCGCCCTCTGAGCGTCGAGAGCCGAGATTCTTCTCCCCTTGTACTTGCTGTCCATAGTCAGTTATTTTTTCAATTTCCAGAAGTCATAGTAATTGTACCATTGCTCCGGATGCTGTTTCATTTCGTTTTCCAATGACCTGATGAATTGGTCCAATATCATGTCTTCCCCACCTTTACGAGAGACGGGTTTTTCGGCATTGACAAAACTGAACCTGTATGTCATATCTTTCTCACGCACAGCGAAATAAAAGAACACTGGAACTTTCAGTCTTGCCGCCAGATGGAATGGGCCGAACGGGAAATCAGCCTTGTGTCCCATAAAATCAGCAGTAAGAAGTTTATCCTCGTTCACATACCTGTCGCCGAGAAAACAGACAAGTTCGCCTTCATCCAGGGCTTCCGATATCATGAACACGTGCGCGAGCGGATCCTTGTTTACAGGAATGATCCTGAAAGACGCGTCAGCAGAACGGTTTTCCTCGAGGACCTCCTTGATATCTGCATGTTCATTGTCATACATCACCAGCGACATCTTGGTGTTGCCTTGTCTGAAAAACGGCTCTCCTGCAGCCCAGTTGCCGAAATGCGCGCTTATGACTATCGCTCCCCTGTTCCCGTCCAATGCCTCGAGCAGCGCCTCGTAGCCTTCGAACTCATAATGGAACCGGTCCGACAAGCCGGAAGATATTGCGACCCTGTCAATGATGGATTTCCCGAAAGAAAAAAAATTCCTGTAGATGAACAATGCAGATTTCAGCGGTCCGTAACCTAAGATCTTTCTTGCATAACGCCAGATGTCGGCTGTAGAACGTGGAGCTGCCGGAATAAAGTACAATGCCACAAAGGCCAACAGGCAATAGGCTGTCCTGACTCCCGAATGTCTGATCAGAAAGACGAAAATCTCATATCCAGTACGTCCACCGCGGGACTTTCCCTGCCAGTTCTTTGCCATTGCGCGAAAATATTGCGACGAATCAGATTTTCCCCTGCAGGAAATCGTAGAAGTCAGAAAAAGTCTTGATCTTGGCGAAATCCTCTTTCTTCATCACATATCCGAAATTCTTCTCCACGAGCACGACAACATCCACCATATCGAGACTGTCCAAATCCAGAACCTCAAGCATAGGTGCGTCAGGTCTCATTTCGGTAACATCTGTTTCAAACTCTTCTGACAGAATTCCGTTAACTTTTTCTATTAGTTCCTCTCTGGTCATCTTTCCGATTTTTTCTTCAAAAGTGCTAATTTATAACATTTGCGCAAAATATGCAAAATGACTTTACCGGCTGCTCCTCAAGCAAAAATTTTTGGAAACATTGGAAAAAGGGATTAACTTCGGTCTCTGAAAAACCAAGACGGAAAGTTGTGAAAAAGATTCTGCGGGCTACCCTTCTGACCTTATTGCTGATGACACTGAATGTTTGGACCGGTTCGGCCCACACGTCCGCGTCATGCTCGGTTCCGCGCGATTCCACACGCAACACCCCGTCCACACACAGAATAGGAATCAATGCCAGAGGGGCATGGCTGATGCCGACCCACAAGTTCTTCAGAGGAGAGAACGGAACAGGCAAGCCCCTGAACTACAGCGCATCAGCACATCTTCAATACTCCTACCAGTTCCCTGCATCCAGCACATTCGGGACATTGTTCCCTACCGCATATCAGGGAATCGGAGTAGGCTGGAACACCTTTTTCGACAAGAAGGAAATCGGCATGCCGACTGCGGTCTATATATTCCAGGGAGCACAGATATGCAGACTCGCCAGCCGCCTCTCACTTGATTATGAATGGAATTTCGGCGCATCATTCGGCTGGAAGCCATTTCACGACGATGAGGAACTTGACGGCAAATCCAACATCTACAACACCGTGGTAGGCAGCAAGGTCAATGCCTATATCAATGCCAGTCTCATCCTCACCTACCGCCCTGTAAATCAGGCGACTCTGTTCTTCGGAGTCGATATTTCGCATTTTTCTAACGGCAACACGAGATATCCCAACGCCGGAGTAAACACATTGGGCATCAAGGTGGGCGGCACCTACGGTTTCGGAGAATGCAGCATGAGAAAACCTGGCGCCAAGCTGAGCCGCAAAGCAGATTACGGGTTCAATGACATCTGGTCAGGCACCAGGCCTTATTGCAGCATTCCGGATGAGAAAGATGAAAGCAGATTCATAAACAGGATGTCGCTGAACGTGACACTTTACGGCGCTCTGCGCTCGAAAGGTCTCATGTATGAGGACAATGCCTATATACTCGGAAACAAGTTCGCTGTGGCCGGCATTGACCTGAACCCTATGTACCGCGTCGGAAAGTGCTTTGCAGCAGGTCTTTCCGTGGATCTGCAATATGATGAGAGCGCCAACCTCAGAAGCCACATAGCAGGCACTGACTATACTGAAGACGGGATAAAGCTGCTCGTCAGAAGACCTCCGCTGAAAGAATCATTGGCAGCAGGCCTCTCACTCAGGGCAGAGCTGATAATGCCGATCTTCACGGTAGGAGTCGGCGTCGGCCACAACATCATCTATAACGGAAGCGATTTCGACGGATTCTACCAGGTGTTCAATCTCAAGGCCAGTCTCACCAAGCGTCTTTTCCTGAATATCGGCTACAAGCTTACAGACTTGAAGAGGCCGAACAACTTGATGATCGGCCTCGGATGGAGTTTTCACAGAATCAGAACGAAATGACCGGCAGTTCCAGATAACTTTCTGCTGACCAGATGGTCATGACCGCTTTCTTGTAGTCGGTGGCCTCTGCTTCATACTGATTCTTCAGATAGGTATGAGGGTTCATGGCAATGAGCGGGAACCAGGAAGCCTGAACCTGCACCATAAGCGTATGTCCCGGGAGGAAATGATGGTCAATGTCACACATCGTAAAATCCGCATTGACCTTCTTGCCTGACTTGAGCGGCAGCGGTTTCTCGAAGCTTTTTCTGAATCTGAGCGGCATGACATCAGCCCTCACCAGCATCTGATAGCCGTCAGGTCTGACATCTATCAGTTTCACAATGACATCCGCGTCTGTCAGGCGGGCATTGTCCTCAGTCGTGACGGAGACGCATACATGAACATTGACCGGTCCTGCGAGATGAAGCTCCTTTTCCAGAACAGGTGACGTGTAGGTGGCGACATCATTGCGTGCAGAACTGAATCTCTGGTCAGCAACCATATAGGCCCTGTCGCGGCTGTTCGCGTCACTGTCCATGTAAGGAACAGGAGAAGCAGGATCAGATGTGATGGAACGGTTATAAGGCATTGGCTCAGAAGACATTGAATAAGCCTCTCCGCCTTGTCCGAAGGTCAATGAATTTTCTCCGGAAAGATAGAGTTTCCTGAAATTCATCTCTACAGGCGGCCATACATCGTAACTTTCCCACAAATCTGTCACGTTCCTGTTTTCCATTACGCCGCGCATGGTCTCGCCTGAAGGACAGATATTTACGCGCGGAAGTCTTTCGACGCAGTCCTTGCAGTCCAGATAATATGCAAAGAACGGATATTCCACATTGTCCTGATAATAAGCGCCGGTAGCCTCTCCGAACCACGCGTCGGAAAGATGTCTTGCAGAGCGGTTGTTCCAGCCGCCGTGATACCATGGACCGGCAGTGAGGTAGAGCGGACAGTCAGGCGACATTTTCTTCAGCATGTCATAGGTGCGGAATGCGCCATAGCAGTCCTCAGCATCATAGAATCCGCCCGTAACCATCACAGGGACAGTGATATTCTTCAGATGTCTGCTCGGGTCCCTGTCTTTCCAGAAGGTGTCGTAATTCGGATGAACCATCATCTGGCTCCAGAAACGGAGAGAGTCGCCGAAAAAGGCTGACAATTCGGAAATGGACTTGCCCTTGAAATAGTCATAGATATTCCCGTCAATGCGGACAAGGCTTGAAGGAGCGACCGTAGCAGGTTTCTTCATTTCTCGATAGAAGCCGGAACCGAATCTGTATGAATCTGTCAGGCACAATGCCCCGTTGTGATGTGCATCATCGCCCATATACCAGTCAGTAGCAGGCGCTTGCGGCGAAACCGCCTTGATGGCAGGATGACGGGACAATATGGCCAGCGTGGCATAGAATCCCGGATATGAAACTCCTTTCACTCCGACCTTGCCGTTGTTTGCGGTATTGGCCAATATCCACTCTATCGAATCATAGACGTCCGTGGCATCATCGGTCTGCACGACTCCTTTCACATAGACAGTATCGGCAGCTCCGTCAATGCCGGACACATAAGGGCGCATCTGCTCGTATTTTCCTTCGCTCAGCATCCTGCCCCTTACATTCTGATACACAATTATATAGCCGTCAGCCACATAATTGGCCATATCTCCCTTGAGAGAACCGCCGAACCCCGAACCTGCCTTCTTACCGCCAAGTTCTCCGGGAGCGAGTCCATAAGGCTTCAGTGAATAAGGAGTGCGCTGAAGCATCACCGGAGAGGTTTTTCTGCCGAGTTTTGCAAGATACTCCTGATTCGGCTCATAGAGTACAGTATATATATGTATGCCGTCACGGACCTTTACCATGACCTCACGTTTGGTGTAGTTCTGACTCAGCCACTCGTCGGTGACTATCCTTCCGTTCTGCGCGAAAGACAATGCCGACAGCACGAGGGCCATCAGCATTGACACGAAAAATCTCTTCATTCTTATATCTCCTGATACATTTTTATATATTCATCCCCAAAGAATGTCACCTTCTCTCCGTTCTCGAAGCCGAGACGGCCATAGAGGCGCTGAAGATAGTCCTTCCTGCTGTCCACAAGAAGAGTCGCCTTCGTAAATCCAAGAGCCTGCGCTTCTTCCAATGCATTCTGTATCAATATGCTGCCTATGCTGTGGCCTCGGAATTCCGGTGCCACGGCCAAAGAATCGAGATAGTACTCCCCTGCCTCAGTCTCCGTGCCGGGATTCGGCTTGTCCATATCCAATGCTTTGGAAATCAATGAGAAAGTAAGATCAGCCGTTTCTTTATAGGGGGCCCCGTCATATGCAATCAATGCTCCGGCTACTTTCCCGCCGTAGGTAGCGATACATGTATTCTTCCAGCTGTACAGTGTATCGTCCCGCTTGCATATCTTTTCCAACACGGCCTCCAAGCCCGGCTTGGAAGCAAATTCAGTATGCTCTCTGTCCATTGCCTCAAGCACTACCCACGAAATAAATCGAGCATCTGCAGGAGTTGCTCTGCGCAGTTCCACGCGCGGTTTCACAAAAATCGCATCCATATTCTAAAAAAAATCATTCATATTTTGTAAATATAAAAAATTGTTCCTACATTTGCAAACGCAAACGGGGATATAGCTCAGTTGGCTAGAGCATCTGCTTTGCAAGCAGAGGGTCGTCGGTTCGACTCCGTCTATCTCCACAAGTTAAAGGGCTGACAAAGAAATTTGTTCAGCCTTTTTTCGTAACTTTCGGAAGTATCCTCATAATCAGCAGAATATGGCATTGGTATCGGGCGCCGGGAACGACCTGAAGTGGATTTGGAAGATTTCCCGCAAAACAAGGTGGCAGGTAATAATGTGCTGCATCATTGAAGCGGCATATTTTTCCGTGTCAATGTTCTTTATCTGGGTAAGCAAGCATCTGATCGACATTGCGACAGGTGACGCGGAAGGAAGGATTCTGACTTTTGCATTTGTACTCGGAGGGTGCATATTGCTGCAGCAGGCATTGTCCATAGCAAGTGCGAGAATCGAAGCCAAGAGCGAGATAACACTCCGTGGCGATGTCAGAAGCAGGCTTTTCGGAAGGATCATGACCGGGAAATGGGCCGGCAAGGAAAAAATGCACTCGGGCGACCTGCTGAACAGACTGATGGATGACGTTACTGAAATCACGGAAACAGTCTGCTATACGATTCCCAAACTCACCGGTACTCTTGTCCAGCTGGTTCTCGCCACTTATTTCATTGCGAAAATCGACTACAGACTTGCATTGGCAGTATTTTTCATCATGCCTGTCGCACTGATACTGAGCAAAAGCTGTTTCCGGAAACTCCGCAGGCTGACCAGGGACATCAAGGACTCGGACAGCAGCGTGCAGAGCCACATTCAGGAGAACATCCAGCACAGGACACTCATTTCCGCGATGGAACATACTGACTACTCGAGGGAAAGGCTCAACTCGCTGCAGGACGAACTGGAGGAAAAGGTCATAACCAAGACGGATTTCGCCCTGTTTTCCAGGACAATGATAAGACTCGGAGCCGGTGCAGGATATGCCACCGTACTGCTGTGGGGCGTATATGGTCTGCAAAACGGGACAATGACCTTCGGTATGATGGCGGCATTCCTCCAGCTTATCTCACAGATTCAGAGGCCTATACTTGACCTCAGCCGTCAGGTGCCCGGCTTTATCCGCACGGCAGCATCAGCTGAAAGGCTCAGGGAAATCGACGACATTGAGACGGAAGACACTGACAAGCACATCGTACTGGACGGGACATCCGGAATAAGGATAGAGAACCTGACGTTTTCATATCCTGATGGAGAGAAGCTGATTTTCGAGAATTTTTCATACGATTTCAAGCCGGGCAGCCTCACGGCCATATTCGGCGAGACAGGTATCGGCAAGAGCACGCTGATCCGCCTGATGCTGGCTCTGCTTGAGCCTGACAAGGGCAACATCTATATATACAACAAGGACAATGTCCTTAAAGCCTCACCATCCACAAGGGGCAACTTCATCTATGTTCCCCAGGGCAACACACTTATAAGCGGCACTATCCTGGACAATCTCCTGCTCGGACGTCCCGATGCCACACAGGATGAAATCAGAGAGGCTCTTCACTACGCTATGGCAGACTTCGTATGGTCTCTGCCTGACAGTCTGAATACGGTATGCGGGGAATCCGGAGCAGGCCTCAGCGAGGGACAGGCCCAGAGAATCGCCATAGCGAGAGCCCTGCTCAGACAGGGCGGCATTCTGCTTCTGGACGAGCCGACTTCAGCTCTGGACGCGGAAACCGAAAAAGCACTGATTGCAAATCTGCGTGAGTGTTCACAGAACAAGACTCTTATCATAATCACGCACAGGGAATCGATTTCAGAACTTTGTCCTGAGACTCTGTTCATAAAGAAATAAACAGCGGCATCCAAAAGCATGCCCCCTAAAAAGGCAAAGAGATACGAACTTTCACATCCGTATCTCTTGGGGGTCAGAAGCAATAGATCCAATCTATCTATATCAGCTTCTAAATTCTCAGTTTTTATTAGAAGACGTCCGGTTACCAGTTAATACGTTCGTCCCGGACTCTGGGTGCAAAGTAAAGACTAAAAATTTAGAATGACGTGTAAGATAGTCGGTAAAAATCTACATACGGTGGTAAAATCAATGCGAAAATTCACATAAACGAGTGCTGAAAATCTGTGACAAATTTAGAAACGATTATTGCAACACGCTGATACAGCGGACTTTGACACCATATGTTTTCTGAGCTGGATACAGCATCGTAATAAGGCTATTTTGAGTTTGCCAGCCATATCGGAATGCAGAATTTGAGAACCCCGTACGGCAAGTGCTGAAGTTTGCCCCCTGCCCTGCCAGATACATCAGGATAAACTCGCGCTGATTTGGAACTCGCCACTTGTAATTTGAGTCATATGTATAATTCTGTGCACAAGTATATGTCCCTTCTACAACTTTCTGCATTGTAGCTGAAAGAATCTGGGATGCGACAAGAAAACTTTTTGCAGGCTTGTTGTCATCCTGACGTTCATTATGATTGTTCAGTTCGCCTTGTTCTCCGGAAACATTCAATGCGCTCGCATCGATTCTATCAAGCGACAGTTTCGTATAACCATCCTGTTTGGTGGAAGTATAATACTCGCTCGGAGTCTTGTCATAGCCTTCATCGTATGACTGGAGATTGCGTACGCATCTCAGATAAGAAGCAGACCACTTCCCGGATGTGGCACTATTGGTGGCCATACCTTCTTCCGCAAAATAATCACAGACATTTTTTGTGGAAGTCCAGTATATCATACGGTTACCACCCGCATAATCATTGTACGGTGCGTTTCCCAAGATTGAAGTAGGCTTGTTGAACAGACGGCTGTCCGTACTGATGACATTCTCTCCCAACCAGAGTCCTGCATATTGCTTGAGCGTAGGCGCATACCAGCGTATCTCATTATCATCTATAACTCCGTCACCATTCAAATCCCTATTTCTGGACATACAGGCACGGTAGAACCTCTTGTTTGAAGCCAGATCTTTCCATGAAATGCGGTAGTTAGACTGCGACAAATCGCTGATCTGATTATTCCTGCCATTCCAGCTGTCGGTTCCACTGGAAACCGGAGCCGCAGAAAAGCCCTTCCCTGCCTCATCATTCGTAGTCTCGCATCCGTAGGCAACCACAGTTCCGGCATTGGCTCTATCATAGAAAGTCTGGATATTACACTGATTAAGTCCGTAAGCAACTGTTGCATACACACTTCTATTATCCTTACTTTCACTGACCGAGTTGGCTACATAGAATGTTCTCTTAGGGACATCATTAACATACTCGTTCCATGACTTGGACGGATAATAATTCTCGTCGATGAAGCATGTAACATCAATGTATGGATTTGCCTTGGATCCGCCTGACCAGAAAGTTATGACATCCGCATTGTCATAGAGTAGTTTAAGGAAAGAGTTGATGTTGTAGAGCGACGATTTTCCTTTTCCAGGATAAGCTACCGCAGTTCCACGCTCTGTTGCCGAGGATGAATATGTACCGCCTATGGCAAATTCCACCCAGTCAGTAGTGGCGCCATTCAAGTTTCCGGTCACATTGTCTGTCACCATCATAACTTCTGACTGATTGCCGAGATCGGAAATCTGATACACATAGCCTAAGCCCTTATCCTTCAACATCTTGATATCGTTCATATAGAAGCGCATCACCATATATTCGTAATGGCTGTCCAATGAAAGTGTCTTCCCTGCAGTACCATATTCCATCACGATACCCTCCGCTCCAGGTTGTTCCTGCGTCTGGTTTTCCTGCTTTGCCTCGACAATAATATTGTCCACGCCTGAAATGGAGACATTGAACGTATATGTGGAATTCCTCTCCACATTATAGTCATTGACATCCGCTGTACAGTCTCCCAAATGAACGTAATACGTAACAGCCGCATTTCTGGTGTAACTTGTGGTCTGCTCGGTATATGTTCCGTCGATAACCACGTAAGTTCCGAACGCAGGGGCATTGACAAAAGCTTTCGGTATAGACATCCCGTCAGCCTCACGCTCGTGCCACTTAGTCACCTTATTGACCGCATTCTGCTTATTCTCAGGCAGATACACCTCGAAATACTGCCTTCCGGAAGCATCCACATCATTTGGCGCGAAAATTCCGGATATGTTATTGAAATTGGTCTGTACCGGTTCGACAGAATAGATTTTCTCGATGCCGGCATCGTCGGAAGAGAAAAGAGGGCCGACGCAGGCTACATTGACAATGCGGTATTGCTCAGCCTTGAAGCTTTTCCCCACTTCACCACGGGCAATGCCGATATTGAAACGGACTTTGGAGACGACACGAGTGAGTCGGATCATATCTTCATTGCCGGAAGATGTAGTCTCGACACGACCTGCTTTATTGATATTCACCACATTACCTCCATTAGCCGCCCCTGTCATAAGGAAACTGCTGGAAACCTGAATTGTTTCCGGCTTGCGGTTGAACGGAAGTGCCAAAAACTGCTTGCGAGTGAAGTTCACGTTGCCATCCATTACCGCTTCCCAAGAAAGATTTATCGGAAGTCCATCCGAAGGCGATATTGTTTCCCTGATACCGTCCTTCATAGTGGTTTTGAGAGGATAAGTTCCTTCCTGATAGACATTTGCGACAGCATAGATGTATGAGCGTCCGGCTGTGGTCTTGACTTTTACTGTTCCGTATTTGCCTTTTGTATCCGATGTGGACTGGTTAAGTCCGCTGTTGAATGCCGCAAAGCCTTTCAATGCTCCACTTTCATTGAAAATATACACATACAGATTTTTCAGCGCCCTTTCCTCTGCATCGGTCGCCTTGGTATCCATCGAATAGGATTCTGAAGAAGGATTCTCCACAGGCAAGGAAACCACTACGACATCATCCTCATAAACGTCAGTTCCCTTTTCCCATATACACGAGGTAGCAGCCCACAGCAGGACTGTTGTCAATATTGCAATATGTAAAAACCTGAACTTCATAATCAGTTGAAATCAATGTTAACGTCCTCTTTGCTCTTCCAGTCGATTACCTGATACTTCAGCGTGGTTTCTACCTCCACCCGCCCGTTCAGGACATAGGCATATATGATGCATTCGTGATTTCTGAGGAACTCGCCAGGGTCAATGTTGAAGGAAACTTTCCTGGATTTGTTGGCAGAGAACTGATAGTTGACAATTCCCCTAAGCGCCTGACCGGACTCCAAAAAATACGAAGAGAAAGATGTCAGACCTGCATTTCTCATTCTTTCAGCATAGGCTTGCGCGTTTTCGTCCAAGCCTCTTCTGAAAACGGTGGGATCCTTGACCGGACTTATGTCCGCTGCCTTGAACAAGACATTTGAGCTGCCTGTATATCTGACCGTCGGGGAATAATAGCCCACATTTTCGGGCAGGAACGCAGATGATGTGTACAGATAATCGAGACTCTTCACATCAGCAAAATTCACCGACCGCGTAAAGGCCAATGCCGACTGCGGAATAAAACTACCGGAAACGCCGGTAGCAGAAGCCTCGGCTTTTCCAAATTCCACATTGAGGACACTGAGACCGTCGATGTCCGCATTTCCCGCTGCCTTGGCTATATAGAACTGAAACTTGGACACTGCCCTAAGAAGAGGAATCTCTATAGAATTTTTCAGGTCAATGCTTTCAGACACATACTTCTGAAGCGGGACATTGGTCAGCGCCCTCGACATAGGAAGGCCAGCAGAAGGGACCGCCATCACCTCAGGTTTCATATCAGAACTGATGCCGAATCCGCTTACGGTTCCGGTTCTGAGCTGTCCTCTTGTCATCACGCTGCCGTCTCCAGACATCAGTCCGGAACAGCCATCCGCATTGGCAAGAACATATATATCGACACCGTTCATTTTTCCGGTACGGAGTTTTATGCTTACGACTCGATTTTCCGTGCCTGCAAGTCCAGTCTGTTCTGCAAAACCTATCGGCTGCGCTCCGTCTCCGGACTCTCTCGATGCGAAGATCCAGATTCTGTAGGAGTGTATAAGTGATTCAGATTCAATGCCTGACTCCATATCCGCTTCTGTCAATGAAGTCTTTGTCCTGCCAGGAATCTTGTTGCTGACGTCCCCTGTATTAAGAGTTACAGTCAGGTAAGCCGGCACGTTATCGGGATATTCGATATCGCACGGCTTGCTGTCATATATGCACGAAGTCAGGATGAGCGCGGCAAGTGCTGCCGTGACCATCTTCGCACACCGGGCATTGACTGCAACCAGTTTATTTATACAGGACATCAACATCTGCATTATCCTAAATATCTATGTCGTCAAGTATCACTCTCCAGGAATTGATCAATATGCTCGAACTTACCCAACGGTCCTCCTTATCCAGGAAAAAAGTCAGATTGTATTCATCTTGCCTGTCCAGATATTCTTGATCAGACATTGTCGAATTATAGTGTCCCTTTATCAGCAGGGCGTAATCTATCAGCGGAATGGAAATGACTCTGACTCCGTGCGTATTATAGACATTAAGTATCGGCCTGTGTCCTTTTACAAGACGCCCCACGGTAAGTTCTGCCATAGCCACACCGATTTCCGTCTGGCCGTCACGTGTCAATGCCGTCTTGTCAATGCCTGCGCTGCCGGAGCTTACTGACCAGGCTTTGTAACTCACTGAGTCTGATACCGTCAATGTATTGTTCCAATCTGTCGTACCGTTGTCGTCCGTGATAAAGAACTTGAAATTCTTGTCATCCACAGGCTCTCCGGAAAGATGCTGGAGAATGATTCTCACAATGTTGGTATTCTTGGTAAGGGAAAGCGCAGCACGGCGAACGCCACCTGTCCTGAAGTCCGTAAGGTCCACATTTTCAGCCATTCCGTGAAAAAGCGGGGTCAAGTCTTTCTCTACCTCACCGGACGGGTTACGTTTAATTATGCGTTTGAGTTCATTGACATGAGTCTTTCCCGGGACAACAGAAATCGGCATATAGGAATCGGGATTCCTCTGCTCTCCTTCCGCCCAGGCTACCAATGTATAGTTTCCAGACGGCAAGTCGCTGATATTCACCTGATATCCGTTCTCCGACAATTCTGCAGCCGATGATGTTTTCACATAAACCACCGTTCCATTTTTATCTGCAGCATATATGTTCACGGATTTCACTTCTGACGAAGCGGCATCCGCTGACTTGAGGTTTTTGTCATATCGAATCTGAACGTACCGACGTGTAGGACAGCCGTCAATGTCATCGTACACACAGCCCGTCATTGCAGCGATGCTGCAAAGAGCCGTCACTGAGAGGATACGCTTCGACAATTTCATTATATCAGCCTTTCTGTTCATTGTTTTTCTACTTTTGCCGGAACGACTCCGGTCTTTGGCAAGCGGAAAGCCGGTCAAGGCCGTCCGCCCGAAAATTTCACTGTCTGTGCCGACAGCAATTACAGATTACTCGATTACAACATCCTGAGTAACAACTCGCCATTTGAGAATCTTGAGTTCTGCAGAAACGTAGTAGTTCTTCTCTTCTCCAGGGATAAGAACGAGTTTCTCATCCTTATTGAATACCGGATTACCTATTTTTGCTATCTTGGAAAGTGTGAGTTCATAGATATGGTTACGCACAGTACCGTAAGCGACATCCTCGGCAGTCTGATTATGCTTGATAGGCACCTGATAGTAGCACATACCGTTCTTGAAACATACAAGCTCTTTCTTGGCAATATTGAAACCATTCTCGCCGTTGAGAATGTCCTCAACAGTCTTGGCCCAGTCAGCAGACTCTATTACAGAATTGTCTTCTTTCATGAGTTTTGCACCTTCTGCAGGGGCTGTAATTCCTGCAACTTTGACTTTGACGGAACCTGAGTTGTCGACAACATTAGCAATAAATGATGCGTCTATCTGCTTCGGTTCCACAGAAGCGATTTTCGAGCCTTCTGTTGTGGTATATGCCCAATGCAGTTTTCCCTTGAGAATCTGCTCGGCAGCATAATTTTTCAATGCATCATTCGTGTAGAAAAGACCGCCGAACTTGTAGATGTCCTGCCTTTCCCAGGCCCCTGCGGTCTTCGCTGTCTCCACATGTGCCGCAATGAGAATGGTAGGAACATTGGCAAGTTCACCGCCATTTACTCTTGCGGATGCTTTGTCAGTAGTATTTTCATACATGTAGTTGTATGAATCGACCTTGTTCAGAGTGGCTTCTTCCCAAGACAGATACTTGACATTCTTGTATGTTCCCGGCTCTCCCTCAGGCGTGCGGCCGAAAACATACTCCTCTGAGCCTGAGTAGTTAGGGTCCTGAGCCCAGAATGTCCTTTTGGCTGCTTCTTCATACCAGTTCGCGAAAGGATTTGTAACAAGCCATGAAGCCGGAACCTCTTTCACAAGATATGAAGTGGTGTTGAAAGCATTTGCAGCCCAACCGTCAACGACTATACGGGCAGAAACCTTGACACCGTCGAGAACACTTTCTGCATTTGGAGTCTCGAAACATATTTTTCCCTCTGCAGTCTTTTTCAAGCCGTCCTTGGCTTTCATGTTCACCTTGGCAACCTCGCGCTCCACATAAATCTGGACAGGAGACGTGAGAGCTTCCTCCTTTGTTTCCTTTACGTAAGAAGCTGTAATCGGAGTTGCATTCACGATATTCTTTCCGTCAACATATACGGAATTGGTCATTGTGAACTTGCCCGCTTCAGTTGAAATCTCTCTATTGTCCATCTCTGCGTGAGCATCAGCAAGCGACAGATTCTTGAGAGCGTTGCAATTGTCATAGTTGAGAACCGCAAGCACGAGGGCTGGACGGAGTCTTGTAGGACCCAGCACGATAACTGCCTTGGACTCTTTCTCTACGAATGGGGAATTAGCAGTACTCAATATAAGGTTTCCGTTCTTATCCACAGAGCCGTCAGTGGCAGAAATGACACCGGAGGTAAGGAAGTTGCCGTATGCATCATAGAAAAGGAAAATGGAGTTTTTCACATTTACAGTGCTTTCGGCCTCTGATCCGTCGCGATAGTCCGAAGGAGCTTTGGTAGAAGAGCCGACTGACATAGCGATATCCACAGCCATGTACTGATTTGCATCAGAACCTCCCTGATTAGAGGTGACGTTCTCTTTAGAGCAAGCCATAGCAAGGCTCAAGAGAGCGATAAAAATAAGTTTACCTGTTTTCATTGATAATATAGGATTTAATTGTTTTTGATTTTCTTATAGTTGTTACGCGCAGCCTGAAGTGAACTTGCCTGTGAGAACAGTTCCAATGCAGCTTCATTGTCTCCGTTCATTGCCGCAAATACGCCTCTGGCATTCTTGGCCTCGGGAGAATCCCCCGCATTGGCCAGAAATCTTGCGGCATCCTTCATATTGCCGTTTTCGAGAGCCACACAGGCTGCATTGACATTGGCAATTTCACTTTCAGGGAACATCCTGACTGCGACATCGAAGACATTGTTGAAGTCATCGCTTCCTTCTACATAAGAGTTCGCAACCATATACATCTCGTTCAGGGACAGTTTCTGTGGACGTTCTCTGATAATTTTCCGGGCCTCTTCAAGGCTGAAATTACGCACGTCGTATGTGACCTTGTAGTCTGTGCGGCGCAATGACGGGTAAGCGACAGGAAGCACGACATTCTTGTAGAACGTAGTATAGCGCATCATAAGAGTCCAGTCTTTTTCGTCAGGAGTCATATTGCTGTCGATGATATTGAGCACATCCCATCTTCCCGGGAAGCCGCAAGTATCCGCAAATTCTCTGAATCCTTTCCAGTCTTCAGGGGTGGAATTCACCGAGAAAAGACTACTGTTCAATTCATTATAATAATTCTCAAGGTATTTTTCCAGTGCGCGCGTACGATTCTTGGCCAGTTCCGCATTATGCGCATAAGGGCCGTCCGGAGAGGCATAACCATGAAGATATATTCCGGTGAGTTTCACGTCTTTGTCATTTCTTACAAGGTCGATAGTCTCTCTTATTTTCCTCAGTTCAGCAGCATTGTTTCCGAAATCCGGTCTTATGTCATATTTGTCCACGTCGAAGTTCAGCCGTGCCGTACCTTCTTCCGCACGCTGTTTCACGGCCTCCGGCTGAGGCATGATGTAAGCGAATTCCCACTCCACTGGCTCTTCTGACGGAGTTTTTTCCACCTCCGGTTCCAGTTCTTCTGACGGGACTGTCAATGTTTCGTTCCCCAACTTCTGGGCACATCTGCAGTCAGCCTGTTCTATAAAAAGTCTTGAACCTTTCATCCACGGCTGATAGGGAATCTTGTAGGCATAGTGCTCCACCTGCGGGTCGCCATTATGACGTCGCGCCACAACAAGAGGGTCCTGTGTTGCCGTAACCCCGTTTCTCTGCCAATATATATGGCGGAGTCTTCCGAGCATTTCGATTGCGGGGAGTCTCTATGTATCTGATATTCCGGCAATTACCGGAGTCAGCACAAAGCCCTTGTTAGCGGGGAGAGTCAGTTTGCTCACATCAAGGTCAAAACTCAGCATCACAGTTCCTGAAACTTTCTCGAGGCATACATTCTGAGCCTCAACCTGCCCGTCTGCAAATGTCTGGGCAGACATTGTAAAGACAGTTGAGATGACAACTGCTACGATTGCAAATATATTTTTCATGTCAATGTCCTGTTAGAAGAGGTAAACAAGGCTTAGAGCAGCCTTTGTTGGCGCTATCATAAATTTCTGATTTTCATCGACTTTCTTGCCGCACTGCGGGCAATCGTACTTCTCGTATCCGGTGTATATCACACCCATTCCGAGTTCAAATTCCAGGTTGAAATGCCTGGACAGGGCCCAGTCGTAACCATAGCCGATTCCGGCCCCTGCCATCCAGCCCTGGTACCTGTAGTTTTTCAACGAGGAGAAATCCTTGCCGAATGCCTTGAAGTCTGTCGGGAGATTTCCGACATTGTACTGGACGCCGAGAAGATGAAATGCGAGAAAACTGCGCATGAACTTGTTGCAGAACCACCAGCGGATTTCCGGCTGCACGAGCCAATGTTTCCATTTTCTGTTGTCTGAAAAACTCCATCCGTTATAGTTGCCGGAAATATCCATCGTCCATTTCGGAGCAATCGAGAATTCGACGCCGGCATTGACCGTAGCCGTCGCATCGTAGAGGACATTTGTCTTGAGCGCTACGTTCTGGCCCTTGACCGGGCAAATGGAAAACGCAAGCAGACAGACTATAAGTGCTATGAAACTTTTCATAGAACGCTTACCAAAATTATTATACATACCAATCTTTCGTGCAGCCCTTTATTTTACGTTGAGCCCCTTTATGGAGGCCTTGAAATCACTTACTATTTTTGGGGCTAAAAAAACGGAGACCATTTCTGATCTCCGTTCTCTGTGCTCCCTTAGGGGCTCGAACCCTAGACCCCAACATTAAGAGTGTCGTGCTCTACCAACTGAGCTAAGGAAGCAAAACTTCTTTGTGATCCGTTCGGGGCTCGAACCCGAGACCCCAACATTAAAAGTGTTGTGCTCTACCAACTGAGCTAACGAATCTCTCCATTCCCCGCGTTTTTCAATACTTTTAATATCGCTGGACTCTCAAGTGTTGTCTTGTTTTCCAAACGGGATTGCAAAGATAGGCACAAAATCTGAACTTGCAAACATTTGGGTGAAAAATTTTCAAAAAACTTTGCCTAAATGGTTTTAAACCGAGATTATGCCTTAAAAAGACTGAGATTTTCCCTTCCAGGAAGGAGTTCACCGGCCTCGATACGGTGAACAATCTCCACTACCTTGTCATTGCACGGAGTAGGCACCCCTACCCTGCGGCCCTGCTGCGAAACGGAGCCGTTGATGGAATCAACTTCCGTCTTCTTTCCTTTCTCCAGGTCCTGAAGCATACTTGCCTTGAGGTTCGCGTGTTTGCGGATAGCCAGCGGAATCAGCATAAAGGCCAATGCCTTCTTAATAGGATTGTGATAATCGAAGAGCCTCACAATATCCTTCCCCTGCACCGGTTCGATCTTGATTCCGGAGGCATAACATACATCTATACACTCCTTCATAAGAGATTGCACCACCCTTCTTGAGTCTTTCTTTGCCGCAGCCTCACCGAAAGTGCATCCGAGCACCGCACTCATTCCAGAGAAAGCAGAATTGATCAGCAGTTTGCTCCACCTGGTCCCGATAAAATTCCGGTCAATTTCCACACTCCCCATCATTTTCAAGAGAGAAACCACCTCTTCCATATGGTTTGGGGTCTCGGAAAAGATTGTTCCCAATGAAAAAGTCAGGCTGTCAGGTGAACTGGTCAGCTCACACACCCCCGGGCCCAACATTGTCGCGCCCCAGGCCACCGTACATCCGATAACGCGTTTTTCTCCGACAACATCTGCTATCTGGTGCTCCGGAAGGCCGTTCTGCAACGTGACAATCACACCATCATCCTCAAGATAGTCCTTGAGAAACGGAACAGTCTCGCTGTTTCCCTGCTGCTTGGTCATCAGGAAAATGATGTCGTACTTTCCGGTCATCTGCTTGTCAGTAACGGCATTGACCTTCTGGACGAAATCCACAGTCCCCACAATCTTCGCTCCCTTTTCGTTCAGAGCCTGGACGTGCTTCTCATTGTGATTTATAAGGTCAATGTTTCCTCCCTTGGAGGTTATGTATGCGCCGAGTATCGTTCCCAATGAACCTGCGCCGTAAATCGCTGCTCTCATGACTAAGTAATCCTTTAAACGCTTACTAAATGAATCTTTTCTGCTGTTCGTTGTATTCAAATCCGGCTGCAGAGAGTTTCTCTTCCAATGTCTTGCGGTCCTTGTGGAAATAGTCGCAAATCTGGTCCAGATTGTCGAACTCCTCATCACGCAACAAAAAATTGATAGCCGAAGCCAACATCGGCATATCGTTTTCAGGCAAATGCTCCATATTTATAATATCTTTTCCAATTTGTCCACTGCATCTTCCAGGTCGGCACGGAAACTCAGATGGTCCATCAGATAGTCCGCTTTCCCGGCCGCCAGGTATTCATACAAGGCTCTGTTCATATCCATCGCATAAGAAGCTACGGCAGTCTCGATTTCATCTTTTTGCACTGGGTTTCCTGAATAGATGTAAACCCTTAGCTTCTGATGAAAAATACAATAAGCTGATTCTATCGCGTTCTTGTCAAAGTTCTCCACTGTCGTACATTTTTTCGACGACAAATATAGCATATCTTTAGCGAGACCGACACAAATTCACAAGATTTTATGTAAGTTTGCACACCATAAACTGAAAGCCAATGTATTCTTTTCTTATCAGCCTTTTGGCACTCGTGGCAGGTTACTTCATCTATGGAAAAGTAATCGAAAAAGTGTTCGGCATCGATTCTTCCAGAAAGACCCCGGCGATCACTCACGCTGACGGAGTGGACTTCATTCCCATGCCTGCCTGGAAAGTCTATATGATCCAGTTCCTGAACATTGCCGGAACCGGTCCGATATTCGGCGCCATCATGGGAGCAAAATTCGGCCCTTCATCCTATCTGTGGATAGTGCTCGGCTGTATTTTCGCAGGAGCAGTACACGATTATATGACCGGAATGCTGTCCATCAGGAACAATGGCGCAGGACTTCCGGACCTTGTCGGAAAATACCTCGGCAAGGGTACAAGAACCTTCATTCTGGCATTCTCCATCATCGTGCTTATGCTGGTAGGAACAGTGTTCGTATTCAGCCCTGCTCTGATTTTAGGTGACATCGCAGGTGACGGCAGCAAGATGGCGATAATGCTCTGGGTTGGTATTATTTTCCTGTATTATCTCCTGGCCACGCTAATGCCTATCGACAAGATAATCGGAAGAATCTACCCTCTGTTCGCATTTGCATTGATCTTTATGGCTGCGGCGCTGATGGTGTGTCTTTTCGTCAAATGGCCTGCGCTTCCGGAAATCTGGGACGGACTCGGCAACCTCGGAGAGTCTGAGGGACTGCTCAAGGGTCAGCCGATTTTCCCTTGTCTGTTCATCACCATCGCCTGCGGGGCTGTAAGCGGATTCCACGCCACTCAAAGTCCTCTGATGGCAAGATGCGTTTCTGATGAAAAGCTTGGCAGACCTGTATTTTACGGAGCAATGATAACTGAAGGTATAGTTGCATTGATCTGGGCCACAGTATCATCCTGGTTTTTCTTCGATGGCGGAGCCGCAGCGACAGGAGCCGCACTCACTGCATCTGCACCGGATGTAGTGGTAAAGGTGTCAGAGAGCTGGTTAGGCGTTCTTGGAGGCATTCTTGCCATTCTCGGTGTGGTGGCAGCGCCTATAACAAGTGGAGACACAGCATTCAGAAGCGCGCGTCTCATCGTGGCCGACTTCCTGCACCTGACACAGAAGCCTATACGCAACAGGCTGATGATCAGCATACCTCTTTTCATCATCGCCGGCTTCCTTCTCTGGTACAATATAGCTGACGAGGACGGGTTCAATGTAATATGGAGATATTTCGGCTGGGCGAACCAGACATTGGCAGTGTTCATGCTCTGGACAGCCACCGCTTATCTGGTGAAGAACAAGAAGTGTCTTGCATATATGATTACCATGCTGCCTGCCGCATTCATGACATCTGTCTGCACCACATACCTGTGTGTAGCCAAAATCGGTTTCAACATGCCGACATCATGGAACTACGCCATCGGAGCATCAGTATTCGCACTCTCAATCATCATATTCTACATCCTGTATTTCAAGGCCACAGCCAAGAAACAGTCCTGAATGACCGAATTTCATGAATCAGACCGACAACACTGACAATGTGCTTGAGCTTGCATCTGAAGCGGGGCATATTCTTCTTCAGAACGGAGCGGAGATTTCCAGAGTGGAAGACACTATGGCGAGAATCGCTGCGCATTATGGTGTAGAGACAGGCAACTTTTTCGTACTGAGCAACGGTATCTTCACGACAAGTTCTCCGGGCAGATATGCCAAGGTGGAATTCATTCCCATCAGGGCTATACAGCTGTCCAAAGTGGTGGCTGTAAACAAGTTGAGCTTCGACATTGCCGCGGGCAAATATACTTTGGAGCAGGCTCGGGAAGAACTTGAACGGATAAAAGCTGCAAAGCCCAAGCCTGCTTGGGAGCAGATTGCCGGGTCCGCCTTCGGAGCGGCAGGATTCTGCGCGGTGTTCGGTGGCAGTTTCATCGACTGCGCGGCCGACTTCGTAATCGGGGCCCTGCTATACGTATTCTGTCTGTACTTCAGCGAAAGATATATGTCCAAAATCGTGGGAGGTATCTGCAACGCGCTGATAGCCACGCTTCTGAGCATTGTCGCATTCAGGCTTGGAGCCGGCGAGAGCCTGAGCAACATCATCATCGGAGCTGTGATGCCGCTGATTCCTGGGGTTCCTTATGTCAATGGCGTGAGAGATCTCGTGAATTCGGACTACATAGCCGGCCTTACCAGACTTACAGACGCGATGTTAGGATTTTTCTGTATCGCGATAGGTGTAAGTATTGCGTTCATGCTTGACGGATGGGCTGCCGGAGGCATCATCGAACTGCATCAGATGAGCATTCATCCGAGCACATCAGGATTGGGATGGCAGTTTCTGGCCGCATTCATAGGCACTTTCGCATTTGCCATTCTCTTCGGCTCGCCGAGGAAACAATATTTCGCAGCCGGCCTTATCGGAGCTCTCGGATGGGCGGCTTACCTGCTGATGGTCAGAGTATTGGGCAGTTCAGCATTCGTGGCGATACTGATTGCCACAGCATTGGTCTGCATCCTTTCCAGATTTGCAGCGGTATCACACAAATGTCCGAGCACAGTGTTCGTGCTCTGCGGAATCTTCCCTCTTGTGCCTGGAGCAGGCGTATTCTGGTTTACTTATTATCTGATTTCCAGCCAATTCCACCTGTCGGCAATGACAGGTTTCACGGCCATGAAGGCAGCACTCGCCATAGCACTTGGCATCGTTTTCGCCATGGAACTGCCTCAGCGTCTGTTTTCCGGCTGCAGGAAACGTCATTGACCGGCCTCAAAAGAACATCTTTGCCCCATCGGGAAACGCCATTAAGCAGTCTTCTCGAGAATCTGTCGGGCGCGGGCCAATGCGACATTGATGTCCGGACAGATATTCTTTTCACCCAACAGATGGTAGAACCCGGACTTTTGGAGAGCACTGTGCACCTTGGGATTGACACCTGAAAGCACGACCGTAATCTTGTTCTTGCGGCTCATCTCGCAGAGGTTGGAAAGGTTGTGGATACCGGTCGAATCGATGAACGGCACCTTCCTCATGCGTATGATCCTGACCTTGGAACGGTCCCTGAATTCGGTCATAAGTTCCTCAAACTGAGTGGCTACTCCGAAGAAGTAAGGTCCGTTGATTTCATAGACCTCCACTCCCTTCGGAATGGACAAGCCTTCGTCGTAGGTATGGATACCGGATTCGTCCTGCACCTTGATCTCATTCTTCACCGCGGTAATCTCGGTCGTTTCCATTACTCGCCTCATGAACAGGACACAAGCAAGCATAAGCCCCACGGCTATAGCCACGGTCAAGTCGAAAACCACTGTAAGGAAGAAGGTTATGAGCAATACGGTAACATCTGACTTCGGATTCTTGAGCAATGCCCTGAATGTCCTCCAGCCGCTCATATTGTAGGAAACCACCACGAGCACGCCTGCAAGACACGCCATCGGTATATATTTGGCCAACGGCATAAGGAACAGCATGATAAGCAGCAGGACCACCGCGTGGATCATGCCCGCAACTGGAGTTCGTCCGCCATTGTTGATATTGGTCATTGTCCTGGCTATGGCACCGGTAGCAGGAATTCCGCCGAAAACAGGAGTCACCATATTCGCGATTCCCAGGGCAATGAGTTCCGTATTGGAGTTGTGGTGGTCACTGATCATACCGTCCGCCACAGTAGCAGAAAGCAGGGATTCGATGGCTCCAAGTGCGGCGATGGTCACTGCTATCGGGAAAAGGCTCTTGACAGCCTCCCAGTCGAGCGACGGCACTTCAGCCTTCGGCAGATGGGAATCTATCGAGAACCTGTCGCCGATAGTGTCAATGCCGGTGATTCCGAAGTTGTTTTTCATAATATAGACAGCCACAGTCACAAGCACGATTGCGACCAATGAGCCCGGCACTCTCTTGGCTATTCTCGGGACAATGACGATAATCGCCACGCTTACAAGGCTCACCGCAGCATCCCACCAGTTCACGGTGTCGAAATGCCTGAAATACAACATCCATTTGCCGATAAAGTCTCCCGGAACGGTTTCTCCGCCGAACGTGAGACCGAACACATCGGCCATCTGGGTAGTAAAAATCGTGACTGCGATACCGCTGGTGAAACCTATCACTACCGGATACGGAATAAACTTGATGACTGTTCCTAATTTGAACACTCCCAACAGAATCAGCAGCACGCCGGCCATTACAGTAGCCGCAGCAAGCCCGGAAAGGCCATATTGCTGAACGACTCCGTAAACGATGACGATGAACGCTCCTGTAGGTCCTCCGATCTGGACTTTGCTGCCGCCGAGGAAGGAAACGATAAAGCCTGCGATTACAGCGGTAATAATTCCTTTCTCAGGAGACACTCCGGATGCTATGGCAAATGCAATGGCGAGAGGCAAGGCTACAATGCCCACAATCACGCCGGCCATCAGGTCTGAAAGGAACGCCGATTTGCTGTAGGAGCGGACACAGGTCAGAAATTTCGGATGAAAGTCAAGTTTACCAGTCATATCATAATACGAATAAGGGCGGCAAAGGTATTCATTTGTCGCCCTCATTCCAATATTTAAACGATACTAATTTCGCAAATCCGTCATCTAAAACGTTATCTCACTGCACTCAGGACCACTTCAGAGAGTGACGGATGCGAATGCACCGTGCATTTCAAGTCATTGACAGTGCCATGGAGAGCCATCATTGCGGCCACTTCCTGAACCAGGTCGGAAGCATGCGCGCCAAGTATATGGGCACCTAAAATCGTACCCTTAGGATATGTACCGTCTTCGCCAGTATAGGCAATGATTTTACAATATCCATCCGTCTCGTCCATAGCCATAGCCTTGCCGTTGGCCCTGAACATTGACTTATAGCACTTTATGGCGTAGCCTTTTTCCTTGCACTGCTCTTCAGTGAGACCGACAGTCGCGACCTCCGGCACCGTAAACACCGCCGCCGGCACGATTCCGAAATCGATCTTCTCCGGCTCCTGCAGCAAGTTGTTCTCTGCCAGAATCGCATTCAATGCCACTCTGCCCTCGAATGTTGCCACGTGCGCAAGCATCAGACCGCCGCTGATATCGCCCACAGCAAAAATATGAGGAACATTGGTCCGCATATCAGCACCCGTGACAATGCCCTTAGGGGTAAAGTCAATGCCGACGTCGGCAAGATTCAGCGACGCTAGATTAGGACGTCTGCCGACTGCCATCAGCACGGTGTCGGCAACCACCTCTTCCACAGCGTCCTTCTTCTTGTAGGACACCTTCAGGCCTTCATCCGGACATTTCTCCACAGAAAGCACCTGAGCGGCCGTCTCGATGTCGATTCCACGTTTGCCGAGAGCCTGCTTCAGACGCTTTGCAAGGTCTGTATCGAAATGCGGCAGCACATCCTTGCAGTATTCCAGCACAGTTACCTGAGAGCCGAAGCTGTTGAAAATGGATGCGAATTCCAGGCCGATGACTCCTGCGCCGATAATGCACAGTCTGCTTGGAACATGGTCGATTTCAAGCATTTCCTTAGACGTGATGACACCTTCCAAGTCCGCTCCGGGAATAGGAAGTGAGGCAGATACCGAACCGGTCGCGATCATGATGTAATCCGAAACGATTTCGGTAACCTCTCCTTCGGCTGATTTCACCTCGACCGTATGGGCATCCTTGAACGAAGCCTTGCCATGCACGATATGTATCAGTTTGTTTTTCAATATCATACCGATACCGCCGCGAAGCTGGTCCACCACTTCGTTCTTCCTCTCCATCGCCTTATGGATATCGAAAACAAAAGCGGGAGCGCCATCAGGCTGACCGGCAAAACTGACACCGAATTTCTCCGCCTTGCGGACATCTTCTATCAGTTCAGCGTTACGGCACAATGCCTTGGTAGGGATGCAGCCCTCATTCAGACAAGTTCCACCGAGAGGGCCTTCTGAAATCAAATATGTTTCAATGCCATTTGCAGCGGCGGCCGCAGCGGTTTCATATCCGCCGGGCCCCGCGCCTATAATTGTCAATATCATGCTGTTATCGAGATATTATGCTGTTAGTCCCAGAATTTCAGCTTCGGCTGTCTTGCCGCCATTGTTTCATCCGGCCTTCCGATAGGTGTGCAGTGTGGTGCACCTTTCAGGATGGCAGGAGACTCTGCAGCTTCCTCCGCGATTTTCCGCATTACATCGATGAACGCGTCGATTGTTTCCTTGGACTCCGTCTCGGTAGGCTCTATCATGATGGCCTGATGGAACAGGAGAGGGAAATAAATCGTAGGAGCATGGAAGCCGAAATCGAGTAGTCTCTTGGCAATGTCCAATGTAGTTGCGCCCGGCACCTCTTCTGAAGAATCAGTAGCAGGACGTCCTCCGTCATTGACAAGGCCGTCGAAGACGAACTCATGCTTGCAGATCGAAGGAATCGGAAGCTTGTAGCAATCCTTGAGGCTCTCCTTGATATAGTTCGCCGACATTGTCGCAAACTTGCCGGCCAGACGGATGTTCTGGCGGCCGAGCATCAGTATATAGCAGCAAGCCCTCAGAATCACACCGAAATTGCCCATGAATCCGGAAACATGACCTACTGAATTTTCTGCCGCATTCACCATCTCGAACTTGCCGTCAGCGTTCTTGACAACGTGAGGCACTGGAAGATACTCCTTCAGATGAGAAGCCACGCCTACCGGACCAGAGCCCGGACCGCCTCCTCCGTGAGGAGTGGAGAATGTCTTGTGGAGATTCAGGTGCATGATGTCAAATCCCATATCACCCGGACGTACAACACCCAAGAGAGGGTTCATATTGGCTCCGTCATAGTACAGAAGGCCTCCGCATCCGTGAACCAGTTCCGCAATCTCAGCGATTTCTTTTTCGAAAAGACCGAGCGTATTAGGATTGGTCATCATGATGCCGGCGACATCGTCACCGAGAAGCGGAGCCAGGTCAGCCACATCCACGAGGCCGTTTTCCTTTGACTTCACGACGACCACTTCCAGGCCGCAGACTGCCGCACTGGCAGGATTGGTTCCGTGTGCACTGTCAGGAACGATGATCTTGGTCCTGCCCAGATCTCCCCTGCTGATATGGTACTGACGCATGATCATCAGCCCCGTAAGTTCACCGTGCGCGCCTGCGCAAGGATTGAACGTGAACGCAGACATTCCGGTAATCGCCGACAGGTATTTCTCCATATCGTAATACACCTCCAACGCTCCCTGCACTGATGCAGACGGCTGGAGAGGATGCAGACCGAGGAAGCCAGGCATTGCCGCCACCTCCTCATTGATCTTAGGATTGTACTTCATGGTACAGCTGCCGAGCGGATAGAATCCGGTATCGACACCGAAATTCATCTGCGACAGATTCGTATAATGTCTGACGACATCCACCTCACTCACCTGAGGCAGAGGCAGTTCAGATTCTCTCGCAAGAGCCTGAGGCACAGCCACATTGACAGGAAACTCACATTCCGGCAGAGAATATCCGCTTCGTCCCGGTTTGGACAATTCGAAAATAAGTTTGTCGTAATATTTCATATCTATACCTCCTTGACTGCTTCAACTAATGAATCCACTTCTGCCCTGGTCCTCTTCTCCGTAACACAGAAACTCACATAGCCTTCTTCCGTAGCCAATGCTCCGAAAAAGCCCTCGTCAAGAAGTTTCTGCTGTAGTTTTTCTACAGAAACAAGCGGTTTCAGCACGAATTCTTTCAGGAAAGGCTTGTCGAACACAGGTTCGAACTTGCCTGTCTTGAGAAGTTCTCCATAAAGATAATGCGCTCCTGCAGATGAAAGAGAGTTCACCTTGGCAAGACCTTCCTTGCCCATAAGCGACATATATACAGTCACATACAGGGCCATCAGGCTCTGGTTAGAGCAGATGTTGCTGGTAGCCTTCTCCCTGCGGATATGCTGCTCGCGGGCCTGCAGAGTAAGCACGAAACAACGCTTTCCGTCAGCGTCCTGTGTCTGTCCGACAATACGTCCCGGCATCTTGCGCACATAATCTTTGCGGCAGGCCATAAAGCCGACGTAAGGACCTCCGAAGCACATCGGAATACCGAGAGACTGACCGTCGCCGACAGCGATATCGAAGTCCCATTCGCCCGGAGTCCTGACTACCGCCAATGCAGACGGATCGCAATACTCAACGGCAATGGCTTTCGCCTCGTGAACCGCCTCAGCAAAGCCTGTAAGGTCCTCGACAATGCCGAACCTGTTCAGTGACGGCACGATCACACCTGCCACATCGCCTTTTGCCAGTTCTTCTTTCATCGACTCAAGTCCTGTCTGGCCGTCCTTCATCGGAATATAGCCGAGCTGGACATTGTGGAACTTGGCATATGTCTCCACCACTTTCCTGACATGAGGCAGAAGGGTTTCAGAAAGCAGCACTCTGGTCTTGCGCTTGGTGCAGGCAACAGCCATCATCATCGCCTCAGCTGCAGCCGTAGGGCCGTCATACATGGAAGCGTTGGACACGTCCATTCCTGTCAATGCGCATATCATGCTCTGATACTCAAAGATATAGCGCAATGTTCCCTGCGAGATTTCAGCCTGGTACGGAGTATATGCAGTAAGGAATTCCGAACGGGAGCAGATATAAGGTATCACCGATGGCGTATAGTGGTCATATGCGCCGGCACCGGCAAACACTTTCAGATGCAGATCCTTCTTGTCCAAGGATTCAAAGAATGAGCGTACCTGCTGCTCGGACATTGCGTCAGGCAGGTCATATTCTCCGCGATAAATGAATTTATCCGGAACATCGGAGTACAGGTCATCCAGCGACCCGACTCCGATACGCTCCAGCATTGACTTTATATCATCCTCAGTATGAGGAAAATATGAGAATGTTGACATAGTAGATTATTTTTCAGTCAACTTGGTGTACTCCTCAGCGCTGATGAGGTCGTTCAACTCCTCAGGGTCGCTCATCTTCACCTTGATGATCCAGTTCTCATAAGGATCCTGGTTCACCAGCTCAGGAGCATCCTCGAGAGCCTCGTTGTTCTCTACAACGACACCGCTGACAGGGCTGATAAGGTCACTTGAAGCTTTCACGCTTTCGAGAGCGCCGAATTCCTCGTCCTTTACAACCTCATCGTCAACGTCAGGCATATCCACATAAGTAATGTCGCCCATCTCGCTCTGTGCGAAATCAGTAACGCCGACAATTGCGATATCGCCTTCTACTTTCACCCATTCGTGTGTCTCGCTGTAACGGAGACTTTCCAATACTTTGCTCATAATCAAAATGTTTCAGTTGTTAGTATTATTTTTTATAATTTGTCTGATAGAATCTCTTCTTGACCACCTTGCCCGGGAATACCTTCTTGCGGATACGGATCCAGAGCGGAGTGTCGAGTTTGGAATATGCAGTCTGCACCATTGCGAAGCAGATGCTCTTTTCCAATGAGATGGAGTGGTAGCCGGTAGTGACTACACCGACCTGTGTCCCGTCTTCGGTTTCCACCGGATATGTGGCACGAGGTATCGCCTTGTCCTCCAACTCGATACCTACGAGTTTACGCTCAGTCCCCTCTGCTTTCTGCTTTGCGACTACATCCTTTCCGATGAACTCTTCCTTGTCAAGTTTGCAGAACATCCCGAGACCGGCCTCTATAGGTGTGATGGTATCAGAAAGTTCATCTCCGTAAAGAGGAAGACCTGCCTCGAAACGCAGAGTGTCACGACATCCGAGTCCGCAAGGCACCACTCCATTGTCGAGAAGTTTCTTCCATATTTCCTTGATGTCCTCACAGGTGGTATAAAGTTCGAAACCGTCCTCTCCTGTGTAACCTGTACGGCTGACCACCATTCTGTGGCCGTTCCACTGTGCCTCATAATAAGTGTAGAATGTCAATTCAGCTGCCTCTGCAAGTCCGAGGACTTCTGTTACGACTTTCTCGGCGCCAGGTCCCTGAACAGCAATCTGCCCCCAGTTGTCGGAATCATTGACCACCTTAACATCATAGCCTGCGGTCTGAGCGAGAATCCACTCATAATCATTGTCAATGTTGGCCGCATTGACTACAAGCAGGAAATGGTCTGGCTCGAACTCCCTGTAAACCAGCAGGTCATCCACCACGCCTCCGTCCGGATGGAGCATCATTCCGTAGAGCACTTTGCCCGGCTCGAAGCCGCGGATTTCATTGGTAAAAATATGATTGACGAATTTCTCAGCATCCGGTCCGCTCACAAAAATTTCTCCCATGTGAGACACGTCGAACATTCCGACCGCATGACGTACAGCATTGTGCTCCTCGGTTATGGAGGAATACTGTATCGGCATCATAAATCCGGCAAACGGGCTCATCTTGGCTCCGAGAGCCACGTGGCTGTCATACAGACAGGTTTTCTTAAGATTTTCTTCCATTATCAAGTGTTGATTTTTTATGTGTTAGCTTACTGTTGTTTCAGAATGGACAGGAACGCTTCTGTTCCAAGACCGGCGACATAAGGGCTCGGATCAATGTTCCCGAGCGCCTCCATGATCTTGGCGATATCATATTCCTTTCCATTCAGTTTCTCTGAAACCAATTCTTCCAATCCATCTTTTATCGGGAAGAAATCTCCTGACAAGTGGCAGCCGGTCACAGTTTCCGCTTCCACATCCAGTTCCAGACAGATTTCTCCGACACCGCTGATTCGTCCGCTGTGACGGACAGAATACCTATGGTTTCTGCCCATCAGGAAGTCCGGATTCAGATATCCTGCCTCAATTTTCTCAATATCAGCAATCTGCGCATCAGACAAGACGATCTCGTCTATCGTTTCCCCCTCCGAACAGAAACATTTCTTCAAATATAGTTTGAAAAGGTCAATATTCCTCAACGGACTGTCAAGTTTTTCATATAAAGGCTTGAGATTGGTCACGTGCTGGCGGACAGACGAGACGCCTTTGCTCTGAATCTTGGCCCCGGACGGTGTAATCGCCCGCTCAAGAGCATCGAAATCAGTGTCAAACAGCATTGTCCCGTGCACGATACTGGACTGGGGCTTCAGGAAAAAGGCATTGCCCGAAACTTTCTTTCCGTCTATCATCACATCATTTCTTCCTGACTTATAAGCATTTACGCCAGTAGCGGAAAGATAGCCGGACAACTCATCCAGATATTTTTCGAAGGCAGCAGCCACATCAGTCGTGTCCGTGATATAGGAGAGCATAATGTTGCCCTTGTCAGAATAGACGCACCCGCCGCCGCTTTTTCTTCTGAAAAGATTTACGCCATGCTCCTTGCAATAAGGGATGTTCACCTCTGCCTCCATTACCTGGTTGCGTCCGAAAATCACGGTAGGACTCACCTGCCACATAAAGAATGCTTCTTTGTCGGCCCTGTCAGCGAGGATTTTATGCAGATGCGCCGCCACGTATTCCTCCATTGCGAGATAGAATACGAGACGACGCTCTTTATCAGGTACAGATATGTATGTCATAACTATATGGTGTAATCAATACCGTCAGATGGCAAGTCTGAAACCGAATGTTGATTTCACGTTGCATGCAGGTATGCTCGAACGGTTGGCCACCCTGCAGGCATCCCATTTGGATGCAGCACTGCCGCCCCTCAACATGCGGAACTTGCCCGCGGTATTGAAGCAAGGGTCATTCTGCTCAGCTGATGTGTAATCATACTGCCCGTCCTGACACCATTCCCAGGCATTGCCCGACATATCGTAAAGTCCGAGCTCGTTTGGCTGGAACTGTTTAACTTTCATCACTTTAGATGAAGCGGATGACAGATATGCAGCCACCTGGCTCACATAATTCGAACCTGCAAACTGCTTGCCCATGGAAAGGTTTCCGCCTCTCGCCGCATACTCCCATTCAGCCTCGGTAGGCAGTCTGAACTTTCTGCCAGTCATACGGTTGAGCTTCACGATAAATTCCTGGCAATCGTACCATGACACGTTGATTACAGGCTTTTCCGGTTCATCAGCGCTGTTCATATACGGGAGTTTGCCCATAACTGCAAGCCACTGTCCCGCAGTCACTTCAGTCTGACCGATCTCAAATCCTGACAATGTCACTTTGTGCACCGGAGACTCATCGCTGCCTGCCATCTTGCCCTGCTCCGGAGTAGCGCCCATATCGAATGCTCCGCCTTTCACGCCGATCATCCTGAACTGTACTCCAGCTGCCTCGATAACCTCTGACACAGAACTGTGCTCCCTCTCGACCACTCTTGTAACCACAGCAGCAAGAATATCTTCAGGAACGGCAGTTCCGGTATTCACTACAACTCTGAAGCTCAAGCCCGGTTTCTTTACGTATCCGCCTTCCGGAACTCTGGACTTATAGGATCTTGTCACCCTCTGCTCCGTCTTTTCGGCACACAACGGGTCGATGACAAGTGTATCTCCAAGTGACTCCACAAATGCGTCGGCGCACCATTCCATGCAGGAAGCGTCCGCCTCGATGGCACCTGCAAGCAATGCATATTCCCACTGGGCTTCAGTCGGAAGCGAGAACGGAATACCTGTCATCTTGGACAATTTGCCGAGGAACTTGATGCAGTCATCCTGTGAGACCATATCCACAGGTGCAGTTTCTGACGTGGCAGTTCCGGCATCTGAGCCCATCACGGCCTTCCATACGCCCTTGCTTATTCTCTGGCTTGAGATCGAGAATCCTTTCAGGACTACCTGGTGGACAGTCGCTCCGGAAATCCTGACGCCAGACGGTGTCTTGCCCATGGCAAAAGTACCGCCCTCTACAGTAACCATCGGAATCACCGCGTCCGCGACCTTGACCTCAGACGGAACATCCACACCAGCAGCACTTTGCACTGCGCTTCCTCCACATGAGGACAACACCGCAGCCACTGCCGCCGCAACAACAAAACTTAACTTCTTCATGTCAATCAAATAATCTATCAGTCAACATCTGGTGTTTCCCAGACTTTGGTTTCTTTACACTCGATCATGATGGACTGTCCGCCGCAACCGATACGGAACTGACCTTTTTCCAGACGCCATCTGCAATCCTGGCCTACGAATGCAAGGTCATGGGCAGGAACTTCGAGCCTGACCGTCTTGGTCTCACCCGGTTCCAGACTGATCTTGGTAAACTGACGGAGTCTTCTGACATCAGGAACCACACTTGACACGACATCGCTGGAGAACAGCATCACGGCCTCTTTTCCTGCACGGTCACCGATGTTCTTCACATTGACCTCGAACACGAGATTGTCGTCAGCGGTGAAGCCGTCAGCAGAAGGAGAAACGAGCCTAAGATCGCTGTATTCGAATTTCGTATAGCTCAATCCCGCTCCGAAAGGCCACTGCACGTCCATTACGGCATCATAATTATACATACCTGACATGGTCTGCACGTTCTCGCTGACCTTATAGTCATAGGTATGGAGCGAATTAACATAACGGCTGTAAGTGAACGGAAGACGTCCGCTGAAGTTCTCCTTGCCGGAAATGAGGTCTGCAAGCGCATCACCGCCGAAGTTGCCCGGAAGCATAATGTCCACTACAGCGGAAGCGAGCGGTTCAATGTCATTGATGATGCGAGGTCTGCCTTCATTGAGCACCAATATCACAGGCTTGCCGGTGGAGGCGAGTTCCTTCACGAGATTCTTCTGGTTTACTGAGAGATTCAAGTCATTGATATTGCCAGGAGTCTCACAATATGTGTTCTCACCAATGCAGGCTACGATTACATCAGCCTTGCGTGCGGCTTTGACTGCGGCACGGATGTCCGGTTCGTTTTCTCTCTGCCATTTGCCGTTGTTGTAACCGCCCGTCATATCATAAGTCACACCAGGCTCATAAATCACATTGGACTTTCCATATACGGACTGGAGAGCCTCGAATATAGTGTTGTACTGGCTTGCGAACTTGTCGGCATCACCCTGCCAGGTATATGACCATCCGCCGTTCAATGTCCTCATAGAGTTTGCGTTAGGGCCTGTGACAAGGATCTTGGTCCCCTGCTTGAGAGGAAGGATGTTATTGTCATTCTTGAGCAGGACCATGGACTCCACTGCTGCCTGACGGGCATTGTCAGAAAACTCCTTGCCTGCGAATTTCTCATAACCGTCAACATTCCATACCGGGTTCTCGAAGAGGCCCAGGCGGTATTTGAGGCGGAGACATCTGCGCACTGCATCATCGATTCTGGACATCGGAATCATCTTTTCATTGACGGCGGCGATAATATCTGTGCATACGTCCGGATGATAAGGGTCCATAATCATATCGATACCGGCATTGATTCCGAGCGCGAGAGCTTCCTTGCGGTCCGCAGCGACGCGTTCGCGGGTATAGAGATTGTCAATGTCGGCCCAGTCGGTTACGATGAGGCCGTCCCAGTTCTGCTGCTCCTTGGCCCATACTGTAAGATATTCGTGGCTTGAGTGGACAGGCACACCGTTGATGGAAGCGGAGTTCGCCATTATTGTCAATGCGCCTGCTCTCATGCATTCCTTGAACGGGCGGAAATATTTGTCCCTCAAATCATTAGGTGCAACATATGCAGGCGTTCTGTCTTTTCCTGTAACTGTGGCGCCATAGCCGAGATAATGCTTGATGCTTACGGCAACATGTTCAGTGTCAATGTGATTAGGGTCTTCGCCCTGAGCGCCGACGGTTTCAGCCACTGACATTTCTGACTGGACGAACGGATCTTCGCCCCAGCTTTCCCAGACACGTGGCCAGCAAGGATTCCGGCTCAAGTCCATAACCGGAGAGAATACCCACGGACACATGGCTGCTCTGGTTTCATAGCCGATCACTTCTCCCATTTTACGGGCATATGAGCGCTCGAATGTAGCGGCAAGGTTCACTTCCTGCGGATAGAATGTCGCTCCAGTGACATATGTAGCGCCATGTATCATATCCAGACCATAAACCATCGGAATACCGAGTTCTTCCATCGTGATGTCCTGAATCAGCTTTATCTGCTCTGCGGTAATGGCCCTGTCGCGGCTTGTCGCGCCGAACGTATTCAGGAATGAGCCTATCTTATATGTTTTCACAAGATTGCGGACTTTAGCCGTATCCACAAGATTGTCGGTAGTGAACGTTTCTGCAGTGAGCTGGAGCATCTGTCCCACTTTTTCTTCCAATGTCATTTTCTGCACGAGCTTGTCCACCTTCTTTTCAATCTCCTTGTCGGAAGGTATGGACGCTTTCACGCCGTTCTGTGCACACGAGGAGAGCGCAATACTTGTAATTGCCATAACTGACAAAAAATTTTTAATACTCATCTTCTTCTGATAGTTTTGTGTTTTGTTTTTCAAAGTTACAAAATAAATGGCTAACTTCGGCCTCCCTTCGGGTTACTGATACTTTTTGTGAGTATTTGGCAAAATACTATCATATTTGGAACATTATGAGTTGGTTTGCAGAACTGTTCAGTGAACATACATTCATCCAGGCGATTCTCGTGCTTTCTCTGATAAGCGCAGTGGGATTGCTGTGCAGCACAATAAAATTCAAGGGCGTTTCACTCGGCATCACGTTCGTTTTCTTTGCAGGCATTCTCGCAGGACATTTCGGCCTCTGCATTGACCCGCAAATGCTGGCTCTGGCTCAGAATTTCGGCCTGATCATTTTCGTCTATGCTCTTGGTTTCCAGGTAGGTCCGAGTTTCTTCCCTTCACTGAAGAAAGGCGGCATAAAACTGAACTTGCTCGGTCTTGCCGTACTTGTAACCGGCTCTGTCATGGCATTGGTCATAAGCAGGCTGACTGATGTTTCCCTGCCGGTTTCCGTAGGACTTCTGACCGGAGCGGCTACCAATACGCCTATGCTCGGAGCCGCACAACAGGCTCTACTGCAGATAGATCCGTCAGCCACGGCCACTTCAAATGAAATGGCAATGGCCTGTGCAGTGGGCTATCCTTTCGGCGTCATCGGCGTCATCGTCTGCATCATCATCCTCAAGGCATTGTTCCTGAAAGACGGAGGCAAAAAGAAAGACGCCCATGACAACCAGACATATGTCACGGAATTCCGTGTGAGCAACCCTGCCATTTACGGAAAGAGCATCCGCGACATCATGAAGGACGTTTCCATCCATCTTGTGGTTTCCAGAGTATGGAAGTTCGACGGCAAGTCGGATGAGCAGTCAGGGAAACAGGGAAAGGTGATCATACCGAACGGCGACACCATATTGGAGAACGGGGAACATGTCCTGGTCATGACCAAAGAACGGGAAGCAGGCATTGCAGAGAAGCTTTTCGGTGAGACAGTGAAGAAGGACTGGAACCAGAAAGACATTGACTGGAACCACATCGACGGCACTCTTGTATCCAGACACGTGTTCGTGACGAAAAGGCACATGAACGGTGCCAAACTCGGCGACCTGCATCTGCGCAATGCCTATGGGATCAATATCACGAGGGTGAACCGTGCGGGTATCGACATTCTGCCGTCGAGGGAATTGAGGCTCCAGATAGGTGACAAACTTACTATCGTGGGGCAGGAAAATGCTATCCACAATGTAGCGGAAGTGCTTGGCAATCAGGAGAAAGAACTGAGAAATCCGAACCTGTTCCCGATTTTTGTCGGTGTTATCCTGGGTCTGATTTTCGGAAGCATTCCGTTCTATATCCCTGGCATGAGTGTTCCAGTAAAACTCGGCATCGCCGGCGGTCCTATTATAATAGGTATCCTCATGGGTGCTTACGGAACAAGACTGCATCTCACGACCTATACCACCCACAGCGCGAATCTGATGCTCAGGCAACTCGGCCTCACCATATATCTGGCAGGCTTGGGACTGAGTGCTGGTCCGGGCTTTTTCGAGACGGTATTCACCCCTGAAGGCCTTGTATGGATAGGCATCAGCATTGCCCTGACCATTGTCCCTGTTCTGCTTGTCGGTTATATCGCTTCCAGATTCTGCAAGACGGACTACAGTGCCAATGTGGGTATGCTCTGCGCAGCGATGGCCAACCCTATCGCCCTGAACTACGCCCTGAGCACTGTGGAAGATGACGCTCCGTCAGTTTCCTATGCCACGGTTTATCCTGTAGAAATGTTCCTGCGGGTGATTTCGGCTCAGGTCATAATGCTGCTCTGCATATAGATGCGACTGGCTCCAAGACCATTTCATTCCGGCCAGGTCAATGCCATAAAAGTTCCCGGGCATAAAGAAAGAGGATAACCTCAACGGCTACCCTCCTCAATCTGATAATTTCAAATGTGCGCTGTCCACTATTCGGCTTTGCGCTCCTTGTTTCTCGTCAACTTTTCTTTCATAGCGTCAACACATTCATTGACAGCTATTTCGAATGTTTGTGCATTTCTCTCTATAACCTGGGAACCGCCCGGAACGTGAACCTTCAGTTTCACATTCTTGTTTTCCGGTTTCTCCAGAAGCGACAATACGACTTCGACATCGGTAATGGCGTCATCGAAACGGCCGATTTTTGAAACTTTCTTTTCTACGAACTCCAAAAGTTTCTGATCCGCGTCGAACTTGAGCGATTGTACTCTAATCTCCATTTTTACCTCCTCTTTTAGCCCGTGGATGGGCATTTGAATAAACATTCTTCAGCTTCTCGATAGTGTTGTGGGTGTAAACCTGAGTCGCCGCCAATGAAGAGTGACCGAGCAGTTCTTTTATGGAATAAATGTCCGAACCGTCGTCGAGGAGTTCAGTCGCCAATGTATGCCTGAGCACATGGGGAGACTTGCGTCCTGTAATACCTTCCACCTGTCCGAGTTCGCTTTTCACAGCCCTGTCCACGAATACGGGATAAAGTCCCGCACCTTTCAACGTGACCAGAAACGGCTCTTCCAGGTTCCTCTTCCTTCCCACTACCGACTCCGCTGCTTTCAAATATAATGAAATTTCTTTTGATAGCGAAAGTGTAAGAGGAATTTCTCGCATTTTGTCACCTTTTCCCCTTACTTTCATAGTATGGCGGGAAAGGTCAATGTCCCGGATTCTCAGCCCTATCAGTTCCGCGCGTCTGATTCCTGTAAGATATAGAGTACTGACAATCATCCGTTTAAGCCTCGGTTCATAGAGTTCCGACATGAGTTTGTATGCCGCTCCGGTCACCGATGCGCCGCTGTGGTAAGAATCAGCCGCGTCAGACAACATTGACAAAGATTCTTCATCGGCCGCAGGCGAGGTCTTATCGAGATATTCGGTCATTGAAGCCTGGCGGTAGAAGACAGGAAGACGCTTTTCACACTTCGGGCGCTTGACCAGATGCACGGGATTCGACTTCAGCAATCCTTTGGAAACCAGCCATTTGCACAGACTGCTCAGGACTGACAGATGCTGATTGACAGTCCGAGGGCTCAGGCTCTTCTCTTCGGAAAGATGGTTTTCATAATTGCGTATTGCGGTAGGTGTCAATGACTTGAGCAGCAATGCGTCGTCTGCAGGCTCTTCTTCTGTCCTGGAGTAGTCCAGATACCGGCTGAGCACATCCGAGTATATCGCCTGGGTTCTCGGCGAATATCTCCGTATTCCGGACACATAGTTTATGAAGTCATCGCACAGCATAACGCTTACTTCTGCGCCTTCAGTCCCATTTCCTCGGCACGCACGCGCATATATTTGTCAGCCTCCTCGAATGTATTGTCGATAATCCCGTCGAGGATGGCGTTTTTCACATATTCTTTCAGTTCGCCGATTTCCTTGCAAGGTGGAATGCCGTAAACATCCATCACGTACTCCCCTGTTATCGGATTCTTGAAATTGCGGATCTGGTCTTTAGCCTCCACTTCCACGAGTTTTTCCTTGACAAGCAGGAAGTTTTTCTTGATGCGCTCTACCTTCGCAGGGTTCTTGGATGTGATGTCGGCATTGCAAAGCAACATGAGATCCTGGATTTCATTGCCCGCATCGAACAGCAGACGGCGCACTGCTGAATCCGTAACTTCCTCATCCACAAGGGCGACAGGCCTATGATGCAGAGTAACGAGCTTCTGGACATACTTCATCTTTTCATTGAGAGGCATCTTCAGCTGCTGGAATATCTTCGGCACCATCCTGCCTCCTATGGCCTCGTGACCGTGGAATGTCCAGCCGATATGCGGATCATAACGCTTGCTTGCCGGCTTGCCGATATCGTGAAGCAGCGCAGCCCACCTCAGCCAGAGATACGGCTCCGTCCTGACTGACTCGGCAAATCCGTCACCGTCTTCCAACGGAGTGTAATTCAGCAGGATACCTTCTTCAATGCCCTGGATTTCCTCTGCCGCTACATTGTCCACGACCTGTATGGTATGAGAGAAATTGTCCTTGTGTCCTCTTCCGTCCACGGTTTCCACACCTTTGAGTTTCGCGAGCTGCGGAAGCACATATTCCAGCAGACCGGTTTCATCCAGAAGCCTGAACGCCATCGACGGCCTGCTGCACAGAAGCATCTTGTTCAACTCCTCCGCTATGCGTTCCTTGGACAATATCGTCATGCGGTCACGCATTCTCTTCATTGACTCGAGCGATTCTTCGACAATATGGAATTCCGCTCCCGGACGGCTCAGCTTGGCCGCGAAACGGACTGCACGCAGCATCCTGAGCGGGTCATCACTGTATGTGGTGTCGGGGTCGAGCGGCGTGCGGATAATTCCGGCCGCAAGGTCTCTGATTCCGCCGAACGGGTCCACCAATGCGCCGAAGTCATCCTGCTGGAGACTGAAAGCCATCGCATTGATAGTGAAGTCCCTACGTTTCTGATCATCCTCCAGTGTGCCATCTTCGACAATGGGTTTGCGGGAGTCCCTATGGTAGGACTCTTTTCTCGCTCCCACGAACTCAACCTCGGTTCCGTGATACTTCAGCATTGCCGTACCGAAATTCTTGAATACGGAGACGCGGCAGCCGTGACGCTCAGTCTTCTTTATGCGTTCCGCCACCGCTGTCGCAAGGGCTATGCCGCTTCCCTCCACGACTATGTCAATGTCATTGCTCGGTCTTCCGAGAAAGCAATCACGCACGTATCCGCCTATCACAAAGGCTCTTACGCCAAGTTCTCCCGCTGTCTTCGACACGATCCCGAACACCGGATGTTCGAGAAATCCTTCTGTTTTAGTCATTCTTTCCAATGTTTTCATCGGCATTGACCCCGATCATCTGGAGATAGGTCGGGGCGGCCGTGAGGAACGTTATACTGCCATCTTCTTCTTTTCTGCAGAAGAATGTCCTGGTGCCGTTTGTCAATACCATGTACTTGACATTCAATACCATATCGTAACGCAATGCCTGTTCCAGCACTTCCCTGGTCAGTTCCACGTCCGGCCGTTTGCATTCGACTATCATTACCGGTTCGGGCCTGCGGTCATATACGACAATGTCGGCTCTGAACACTTTCTTCACCGGTCCTTCGCCATATTTCATCCCGACTTCGCTCATCATCATGTGAAGCGGAACCTGCATGGTGTCCTTCAGCACCGTGATGAACCACTGCCTCACTCTTTCTTCGGGCGTAAGCGGGACATCCTTTTTCCGCAACGGGTCGCGAACCATCTCTAATGCCATTCGTCTGATTATTTTGTATATGCAAAGATAGTGAAAGTTGAGTGACTTTCATTATCTTTGTACGTTGCAACAAGTTATTTTACGAAAGATGAACAAGACCGGAGAATACAGATTTACGATAGTTGTTCCTGTTTACAATGAGGTGGACAACATCTATGCCCTCGAGAAGGCTCTTTCCGAGTTCCTTCCTAAAAGCAAATACAAGGCCTGCGCGCTTTTTGTCAATGACGGTTCTTCTGACGGAAGTCTGGAGAGGATTCAGGAAGTGTGCGCCAGAAACAATGATTTCCACTATATAAGTTTTGTAAAAAATGCCGGTCTGAGCGCCGCCATCAAAGCCGGTTTCGACTACACGTTCTCCGACTATGTGGGCTATATGGACGCGGACCTGCAGACTACTCCGGAAGACTTCAATCTTCTGCTCGACGGCATTGAAAGCCACAGCATGGTGATCGGCATCAGAGCGAACCGCAAGGACACGTTCTTCAAGCGCGCACAGTCCAAGATTGCAAACGGTTTCAGGAAAATGATGACCCATGACGGGGCTACCGATACGGGATGCCCTCTGAAGGTGCTCCACACGGATGTCGCCAAGAGGATTCCGATGTTCAAGGGAATGCACAGATTCCTGCCGGCGCTTGTGCTGCTGCAGGACGGATGCACTTATTCACAGGTGCCTGTGAGGCATTTCCCGAGAGTTGCGGGCAGCTCCAAGTACCATCTTTGGAACCGTCTCGTCGGTCCTTTCGCCGACTGCTTCGCTTACAGGTGGATGAAGCCTCGCTATATTAACTATAAAGTAGGAGAGAATGATCTGTAGTCTGTTGCTGCCTGAGCTTTCCAAGGTGGGAATCCTGACGCTCGGTTTCACCGCCCAGCTTTTCTTTTCGCTGCGCACGCTGTTCCAGTGGTGGAAATCCGAGAAGGCGAAGAAGGTGGTCTCACCTTCTGCATACTGGGTACTTAGTGTTATCGGAGCCTACCTCATGTTCATCTATGGTGTTCTCCGCGATGATTTTTCCATAATACTCGGACAGCTCATTTCCTATTATGTATATCTGTGGAATCTGAACGCCAAAGGTGTCTGGAAGCGTCTCGGGCTGTTTCTGCAGTCGGTGCTGCTGGCCACGCCAGTAGTAGCGGTGCTGCTGCTTCTCCAGAATGCCGCCGTATATTTCCAGAGTTTCTTCCGGAATGACGACATTCCGTTCTGGCTGGTGGTATTCGGCTCCGCAGGACAGATCATATTCACACTGAGATTTGTATATCAATACATATATTCACATCATTACAAACAATCCACACTTCCGATGGGATTCTGGGCCATATCATTGTTCGGCTCAGGAGTAATCATCGCCTACGGTATCTTCCGTATGGACCCGGTGCTGATTTTGGGACAGTCTTTCGGATTTGTCGCATATATCCGCAACCTTGTCATTGGCTTTAAAGAAAACAAAACTGATGTCCCCGAAACTGAAAAATAACTTCCTGAACAAGTATCCGCTCCTGGCGGTGTTCCTGTTCACGTTCATCTGCCTTCTTCCGGCAATGCTGATGAGGGATTTCACTCCTTCCAATGAACTGAGATACCTCAGCATCGCCGACGAGGCCATCTCCAACGGGAATGTATTCGCGTTCTACAACCATGGACAGCCGTATGCAGACAAACCGCCTCTATATCTCTGGGCAGTAATGCTTTGCCGGCTCCTGTTCGGACAGCACAGCGTATTCGCATTGACACTGCTGTCGCTGGTTCCTGCCTTCGTGCTGACTTGGCTGATGGACCGCTGGGTGATGACAGGGGCTTCGTCCCAGGACAGGATGGCAATGTCAATGATGCTTCTGTCCAGCGTCATGTTCCTCGGGACAATGGTGGTCATCCGTATGGATATGCTGATGTGCATGTTCATCGCTCTCGCCCTGTTCACGTTCTGGCGGATGTACGGGTTACGTAAAGAGGGGCTCGACGGGGAGGAGTCCAAGCGCCTGTACAGGAAATGTTCCTGGCTGCTGCCGGTATGGATATTCCTGGCATTGTTCACGAAAGGTCCTGTCGGACTGCTTGTGCCGCCGGTTTCCTTTCTGGTGTTTCTGCTGGTCAAGCGCGAATGGCGTGACATTCCGCGATATCTGGGATGGAAGACTTGGGGTGTTATCGCAGGCCTGTGCCTCATCTGGTTTACAGGCGTGTTCATCGACGGTGGCGTTTCCTATCTGGACAATCTTCTTTTCAAACAGACTGTAGGACGCGCTGTCAATGCTTTCACTCACAGCAGGCCGTTTTGGTTCTATGCAGTGGCCATACTCTGGTGCATTGCTCCTTATACCATACTTCTGATAGGCGGTCTGATAGCCGCACTCCGACGCCGCGGTCCTAAAACCGTTGCGGCCGATGATACTGAAGTGATTACGGCTGAGGCTGTCCGCTCCGATACCGAAGTGCTGTTCCTCTGTGTGATAGCGACCACGTTCATCATGCTGTCCAGCTTCAGTTCCAAGCTTCCGGTTTACCTCGTGCCGATGATTCCTTTCATAGTGTACCTGTTTCCGCTTGCAGTGAACCGTACCGGAGCCCGCAAGTGGATGATCTGGGCTATCGCAATTCCTGCTGCGCTGCTGGCTGTAGCCGGCCTCGCCGCCCTGCTGGTTCTCGCTGAAGTGGTCAATGTCAATGCTTTGGAGTCATTGTCTTCCACCTATCCTTTCGCCTTCACGTCTCCTGTGAAGATGGCGGCAGTGCTGCTTATGGTGGGCAATGCGCTCGCACTCTGGTTCCTCTTCAAGAGAAAGCACTGGAATCTGCCGGTGTTCATGATCGGCGCCTCGCTTTTCCTCGCCGTATATTCTGCCGCTGCTGTTCTTCCCAAGGCAAATCCATATATCGGCTACAAGGACATGTGCAAGGAGGTCCCTTCAGGAACTGATGTGGCGACTCTGTTCGTGCACAGGCCGGAGAACATCGATGTATATATAGGAAGGCAGATCAAGGACTACAAGAAGGATGTGGACGGATTCCTACGCGATGCCGCTGACTCTTCTGCCCTCGGCAGCTCGCCGTTGACGCTTATCATGACAGGAAAGCACCTGGAAGAATTCCCTGACCTGCGAAAGTTCGTATATTCTTCCGGCACAGTGGTTTACGTAGGCCCATACTGCATAGTGACCAGGAAATAGTACGGCATACAATACAGCCAAAGGCACAAATTGTAAAGATTTTGCCACAAATATTTGGGCAATCCAAAAAGAATGCCTACATTTGTAATCCCAAACGGTGCTTTGGCCGAGCGGTTAGGCACAGGTCTGCAAAACCTGCTACAGCGGTTCGATTCCGCTAGGCACCTCTCAAGCAGCCCTTCAGATATCTGAGGGGCTGTTTTTATTGCTATGTTTCCCAACATGTGTGGTCGCGCGAGGAATGTTCTCAGCATGGGAAGTCGCGCGAGAAACGTTCACAGCATGGGAGGTCGCAGAAATGTTCACAGGAAACCGTGCCGCGCTCGATAGCATCAGCATTTTAGAACAACCTGAAAACGGCATAATGCCGCAAGTGATTAACTGACAGTCAATTACGCAAATTATAGAATTTCAGGTTACCTGTTTTTTCCCGTAACCTGAAATTGGCATATCTTCATAACATCCTGATAATAAACAGTTTAATGAGATAGTCAAAGTGCAGGTTGTTCGAGAGTTGCAGAGGTGCCAGGTCCAGCAGAGGTGGCAACACCAGCAGATGTACCAGATACAGCGGTGGTACCAGATACAGCGGAAGTGCCAGTTGCCGCGGTGGTATCAGATTCAGCGAGCCAGGCGCGGAGGCGGGTGGACTGGAAGAGGTAGGCGGAGTCAAGGGCCGGGATGTTGGCCGGGGAGATCGGCTCTGCGCTTGGCGACTCCATCTTGAGCGGATTGATAGGCGTGCCGTTTTTCCATACGCGGAAATCCAGGTGCGGGCCTGTGGACAAGCCTGTCGAGCCGACATAGCCGATAACATCGCCCTGACGTACTCTGTCACCCGTTTTCAGACCGGCCGCATAACGCGACAAGTGCATGTAAGAAGTCGTATAGACGGAATTGTGACGAATCTTGACAGTGTTTCCACCACCACCGCTCCAGCCTTTGCTTATCACCGTGCCGTCACCGATGGACATGACAGGAGTACCTGTAGGAGCTGCATAATCCACACCAGTATGGGCCCTCACTCGACCGGTAACAGGATGCTTTCTGTGATAGGAGAAGCCGGAACTGATTCGGGAGAACCTCAACGGAGCCTTGAGAAATGCCTTCCTCATACTCTCCCCCTTCTCGTTCCAATACAGATTTCCGCCATCTCCCTGGTCAAAACGGATTGCAGGATAGCATTTACAGTCGTGCTCAAACTCAGCATAATAAACCGTGTCAATATCTATCACCTCACCCTCGCAGGACGACTCATTGTACACGACACTGAACCTGTCGCCCGGCTGGATTGAGAAGAAGTCGATTGTCCAGGCATAGATATCTTCCAAATGCAGAATCAGCATCTGAGGCGCACCGCAGCGGCGCATATCATTCCAGAGCGATGAGGAAATGAGCACATTGGAATACTTGAGCGTATGGTCCACAGGCTTCACCACCTTCCATGCCGAGAAAGGAGCCGTGCACTTGAGCACCGTCATATTTATCTTGTCATGATGATAGACAACATATTCCAGAACATTGACAGAAGAATCGCATCCGCTGTAATAAGCCTGCCACGTATTGCCGGCACGCATCTTCCTCGGATTGAAAACAGAGTCAATCGCATTGACAAGAGACATCGCATCATGAGGCCTCATTCCGAGCCTCGACATCAGAGACGTGAAAATCTCCCCGTTCTTAAGCACACCTTCCTCCAAGGCGAACGAATCAGTACAGAACCCGAGCGGATAAATGGTATCATTGTCCTCAAGTACAGGCGTTTCCGTCTTCCTGTGGCAGGAAGGAACCGTCACCATCATCAGTAAAGCGGCAACCGCTGCCGCAAGCAAAGTCTTGTCAATGTTCATAAGACGAAAAAAGATTGGAACGTGAATATACTAAAAGTTTTCCGTAAATTTGGGCCTGCAAACCGACACGAATGGAAAAAATGACGCAAATCACTCCTGTCGCATACTTCAGGTCACCATTCACCTCCAAATTCGGAATTCCACGCCAAAGCGGAATACTTGACGAATTGGAGGGGAAAATCGTCTTCACTCCGGAGTTTGCCAAAGAGGAAGCAGTGCGAGGACTGGAAGGATTCGGATATCTGTGGATAATCTGGGGCTTTTCAGGCAATGAAGGCCAATGGGGACTGACGGTACGCCCGCCACGACTCGGAGGCAACAGGAGAATCGGCGTTTTCGCATCACGCTCCCCTTTCCGGCCGAACGGACTCGGACTGTCATCAGCAAGAATCATCAGCATTGACATAGACAAAAACGATGGTCCCGTCATCACCGTAAGCGGCGCCGACCTTATGGACGGAACTCCGATCTACGACATAAAGCCTTATGTATCATACACTGACAGCCATCCCGGCGCAGCATCCGGATTCACTGACGAGACAGAATGGAAAGAAGCGGACGTGGTCTTCCCTGAAGAACTGAAAGAGAAGTTCCGCCGCATTAGCGGTTCACGGGACGCACATTTGCTGTCAATGCTAGTGAAAGCGCTTGCCCAGAAACCGATACCGCAATACGCCCACGACCCGGAGCGGATCTACGGAATGCCGTTCCTCGGCTGCGACGTCAAGTTCAATGTTGATGGCGACATTGTCTCAGTAACGGACATAGAACTTCTCGAAAACTCTAATAATCAGAAACTTAAAAAATAATCAGCAATGACACCTGCAGCCATAATCACAGTGATATCAGCATATTTTGCGGTAATCCTGTTCATTTCCTGGTTCACCGGAAGGAAATCCGACAACGCCGGCTTCTTCAGCGGCAACCGCAAGCAGTCATGGTATGTGGTCGCAATCGCCATGATAGGCTCTGCCATGTCCGGAGTGACATTCGTCTCTGTCCCGGGAATGGTGGCCACATCCGGATTCGGCTACATGCAGATGGCACTGGGATTCATTGCAGGACAGATAGTTATAGCATTCGTTCTGATACCGCTGTTCTACAGGATGAACCTCGTCTCCATCTACGGCTATCTGGAAAACCGGTTCGGCCTTTCTTCCTACCGCACCGGAGCCTGGTTCTTCTTCATTTCCAAGATGTTGGGAGCGTCGGTCAGACTGTACCTCGTATGCATTGCCCTGCAGATGATGGTGTTCGGCCCGTTAGGCCTGCCGTTCTTGGTCAATGTTGCTGTAACCGTGCTGATTCTCATCGCCTACACATTCCGTGGCGGAGTCAAGGCCGTAATCTGGATTGACTTTCTGAAGACATTCTGCATGATAGTCTCCATCGCCCTCTGCACCATCTTCATCAGCAAGTCTCTCGGCTTCACGTTCGGCTCGATGTGCGAGGCGGTTGCAGGCAGCGATATGTCCAGGATATTCTATTTCGACGACCCTGACCATCCGCAATACTTCTTCAAACAGTTCTTCGGAGGCATGTTCACGCTTATAGCAATGACGGGGCTCGACCAGGACATGATGCAGCGCTCACTCACCTGCAAGAATTTCCGCGACTCCCAGAAGAACATTATCACCAGCGCATTGCTCCAGACTGTCGTAATCTTCCTGTTCCTCACACTCGGAGTACTTCTGTATTTCTTCGCCGGGGCCAATGGCATTGACGCGACAGGTGACACGCTCTTCCCGGCAGTCGCCACAAGCGGACTTCTCCCGGCCGTAGTCGGAATCGTATTCGTGGTCGGCCTGGTTTCCTGCTCTTACGCCGCCGGAGGCTCTGCATTGACAGCATTGACCACATCTTTCACCGTGGACATTCTCGGCACCGCCGGCAAATCGGAAAAAGAGGTAAAGTCAATGAGGGAAAAGGTTCACATAGGCATGGCCGTGTGCATGGGATTGACCATCGCGGTCTTCAATTTCATAAACAACACGAGCGCCATCGATGCCGTATATAAGCTGGCAAGTTACACCTACGGCCCGATTCTCGGAATGTTCGCTTTCGGAATCCTCACGAAACGCAGAACCAAAGACAGATGCGTTCCGTGGATTTCCATTGCAGCTCCGGCTGTCTGCCTGGTGCTCCAACTCAACTCGGAGCGCTGGTTCGGAGGATACCAATTCAGCTATGAGCTTCTGATTATCAATGCCTTGCTGACATTCATCGGTCTTTATCTGTTCAGTTCCAAAGCGGACGATCTCCGTGCAGCGAAAAGATAAGAAGATGTCACAGCGGCAGTAAAATCAAGCCGAAGACCGAAAATGTGCACATCCCCACCGGACTGGCATTTCAGTTTACGTCGGAGTTCATCGCTAGTCATAGGAATATTGCGCGCGGTCACTTCCGCTGACGGATATTTAGACGCAAACGCCTTTATCGCACGCTTGTCCAGATGTTCCCATCCGATGATTTCATAGACTTTGCCGAAGTTTTTCGGGTCAATGTCAAACGACATTCCTTCTCCGTACAGATACAGATGCGTGGACTTCCCGGCCTTCAGCATAGATGCCGGACCGGAAGAGAACAGAGAGCCTATTTCATTGAAAATCCCCGCTTTTATCAATGCCTTGCCTGGCTCGAAAATGTATTTCATCCGGCTGAGGTGATCCTCGTTTTCCAGGAACAGCGGAATCGAGACTTCACCGGAAGGTTCTATCAATGAACCATTTTCATTGACGATGAGCCTGGTGCTGAGCCCTTCTTCGCGCGTGTCTGGCACAAGCCACAGCAGCAGTTCCTTGCATTCCCCCGCGTGCGCCACGACGTGCACTTCCTTCGTGAATGCTCCGCTTGAGCGCAAACGGTTCACCAGCATTGATATATCCGCCATCGGCGAAAGCTTGATGAGCAGATTCGGCGCTATGTCGAAGAGTCTTCGGGTCAATGTCAAGACATCCGGGCTGCAGTCTTCCAGCAGAAACACCTTGCTTCCGGATGAGGAACGGCGCGCGGGATCCATGTATATGAGCGACGGACCGAAACTTTTCAGTTCCGCCCATACCGCATCGTTCTCTGCTGATACACAATGACTTGTCACGACAATATCCTGTGCACCGAGCAACGGGAAATTATGTCTGGCGGCAGATGCCCTGGAAGGCTCCATTTCATTGTACAGCACCTTGTCGGCAACTGATGAAAAGGCAAGGCTGTCCACGCCCAGACCTCCGGTGAGGTCTGCAATACGCCTGCCTTCCGCAGCGACGGAACTCAATATCCGCCCAGCAACAGACGCCTTATAATTCGCTGTAAATGAAGAACTTGACTGTTCCGCACAGATTCTGTCCGGATAAATCAAGCCAGGAACCGCATACCATTCCGGGAGTTTCTGACGGATCTTCCTTCTGCACTCGATAATGTTTACGGCCAGAGGCACGTCCACGTCAGGCCATTTGTCCCGCCCCAATATGAGGCGGGATGTATCATCTTCCGAATGTGATATTATGAACTCTTCGAGAGTCATCTGAGTGTCAGCCTCTTGCAGCTACGACTTCTACCTCCACAAGCGCACCCTTCGGCAATGCTTTTACAGCAATCGCGCTACGAGCAGGGAACGGCTGTGCGAAGAACTGTGAATAGACCTCATTCATTGCCGCAAAATCGCCCATATCAGTAAGATAGACAGTGGTTTTTACGACATTGGACAGAGCAAGTCCGGCTTCTTCGAGAATGGCCTTCACGTTCAGTATCGACTGTCTGGTCTGCTCCTTCACTCCGCCTTCAGGGAATGCACCGGTAGCAGGATTGATCGGAAGCTGTCCCGATGCATAAACAAATCCATTGACTTCTATTGCCTGACTGTAAGGTCCGATTGCTGCAGGAGCATTCTGTGTAGATATCTGTTTCATTTCGTATAAGTTTTCAGCGAAGATAGCAATCTCTTTTTATTTTTCCACAGGACAGGCCGTACAATCATTTTCATTTAAGGGGAAAGATTACTATTTTTGCGGATGGTCTGCAAAGGCGGACCGCATAGCGTTGGACATTAGAATAAAACTATATAGTTATGGCTAAAGATTTTAAGGAAGTAGCACAGAGCTGGATTACCGGTGACTTTGATCCGGAAACCAAAAGCAAGGTCATTGAACTGAGAAACAATGATCCGGCAGGATTCGAGGATGCATTCTACAGAAACCTGGAATTCGGCACCGGAGGACTTCGTGGCATTATGGGAGTCGGCACGAACAGGATGAACAAATACACTGTAGGAATGGCCACCCAGGGACTTGCAAACTACATCAAGGCCCACGCGGCTGAGTGCAAGGACGCATACGGCGACCCTATCAATCCGAATGATGTGCGTGTCTGCATCTCATTCGACAGCCGTAACAACAGCAAGCTGTTCGCAAAAATCACCGCTGACGTGATGTCTGCCAATGGAATGCACGTGTTCCTTTTCGACAACATCAGGCCTACACCTGAACTCAGCTATTCCATCAGGGAAAAACGCGCGATTGCAGGCGTGATGGTAACCGCCTCACATAACCCTAAGGAATACAACGGATACAAGGTGTTCTGGTCAGACGGCGCACAGATCACTTCTCCGGTTGACAAGGACATTGTGGCAGAAGTCGCCAAGATTACCGACCCTGCACAGGTAAGGTTCACACCGGACGAGGATTGTGGTGAAATCGAACTGATGGGCAAGGATGTGGACGAAAAATATCTGCACGACATTCTCTCACTTATGCTTACACCGGACGCCCGCAAGCGTCATCCTGATCTCAAGTTCGTTTACACTCCGCTTCACGGATGCGGCGTTAGGCTTGTACCGGAGTGCCTTCACAGGCTGGGATTCGAGCACGTTTACCACGTTCCGGAGCAGGATGTGAGTGACGGCAATTTCCCGACTGTGGCATCACCTAACCCTGAGGAGCCTGCAGCGATGAAAATGGCCCTTGAAGTAGCTGACCGCGAGGGTGCCGACATTGTTTTGGCCACCGATCCTGACGCAGACCGCATGGGTATCGCAGTTCGTGACAATGACGGTAAGATGGTTCAGTTCAACGGCAACCAGACCGGCGCCGTGCTCACCTACTATATTCTCACAAGATGGAAGGAACTCGGCAAACTGAATGAGAACACATACATTGTCAAGACCATTGTCACGACAGAACTTCTCTCTGAAATCGCAAAGAGTTTCGGTGTGAAGATCTACAATGTCCTGACCGGTTTCAAATACATAGCTGAAGTGGTCAAGCGCAATGAGAAATGCGGCGAGTTCATCTGCGGCGGCGAGGAGAGCTACGGTTTCAATGTGGGCCAGTATGTCCGTGACAAGGATGCACAGATAGCCTGCTCAATGGTTGCGGAGTGTGCCGCATGGGCTGCAGACCAGGGCATGACCATCTACCAGCTCCTCCAGAAGATCTATCAGGAGTACGGTTACCGCAAGGAAGGTCTCACATCACTTGTCCGCAAGGGAAAGAGCGGCGCTGAGGAAATCCAGAAGATCATGGCAGATATGAGACAATGCCCTCCTGCATCTCTCATAGGTTCGCCTGTCACCAAGGTTGTGGACTACCTCAAGACAGATGAGACAGGTCTTCCTTCATCCAATGTGCTCCAGTTCTTCGACGAGTCCGGCGACGTTGTTTCCGTACGCCCTTCCGGCACAGAGCCGAAAATCAAATTCTACTTCGGTGCCAAAGGCGATGACGCAGACGCCAAGATCGAACGTCTGAAAGAGCAGTTCATCAAATAAACCTTATACGACTTCATAAAAAGGGCGACCACTTCAGGCCGCCTTTTTTTTACGAAATATCAACATAAAGTCGTTATTTGTCACACAGGTAACGGAGCCAGAAGTCGTGGTTGGCTTCGAGGAAATGTTTCCCCTGGTAGCCGCGATAGCCGTGCATGCCGTCAGGGTAGATCATGAATTCGAACTTCTTGCATTGCTTGTGCAGTTCGTCGATGAGCTGAAGCGTGCTCTGGAAATGAACGTTGTCGTCACCGGTTCCGTGAGTGATTTTCAGCATGACCGGCTCTACCGCAGATGTTTCCGCATAGGTGGCCGGATAAGATGAGACGTAATTTATGACACGGGAGGAGGCGTATCCGTCCGGATTTGTCTGAGGCGTTTCCATGAAACGTTCGGTGTAATGACTGTCGTACAGAATCCAGTCATACACTCCCCCGCCGGCAATCCCGTAGTGGAAATCGTCAGAGGCGGTGAACAACAGCATTGTCGTCATGGTTCCACCGAAAGAGAAGCCCTCGACTCCGATTTTGTCCCCATTGACATAAGGCAATGATTTGAGGTAACGCGCCCAAGCTTTGAAGTCCTCCAATTCCTTGCTGTTCAGATGTTTATAAATCTGGTCAAGGCCTGCTCTGCCATTGTGGCCGGCAGCCCTGCAATCGGCGGTAATCTGGATTATGTCATTGTCTGACCACCATTGGTTGGACGGAGAAGGGTGAATCCACCTTTCGCGCACCATCGGAGTATCAGGTCCACCATATATGTCCATGTGCACCGGATATTTGCGGGACGGGTCGAAATTCTTCGGATAGACTATGTAGGCAGGAAGCCTGAGACCGTCATTCTCAATGTAGATGAGCTGGGGCAGAGCATAGTTCTGAGCATTGAAATCAGGCCCTTTCCTGTCGGCAACTACCATAGCGGAAGAAGGCTTGGAGGTCTTCGCCAACAGAATCCTGTCAGGCGAGGTAAATGAAGAAACCGACGCCACGAAATATTTCCCGTCCGGCGAGAAACTTACGGAAGACACATTCAACTCAGTATCAGTCAATGCATTGATCTGGCCTTCGGCATTGACCTTATACAGGCAATGTCTTACTGAGGCATCCCGGCAGGCAGTGAAATATACACTTCCGTCCTTGTCCGCCCTCAACAGGGAAATTCGCCAGTTCGGGCCGTCCGTCAGGCGTCTGAGCGTCTTGCCGTCATAAGAGAGGAAATAGATCTGCTGCCATCCTGTCTCAAATGAGCGTGCCATGTACAATCCATTGTCAGTGAAGAGCATACCGTCTATCCAGTCAAGCCACGTTTCTGACTTTTCCGTATAAATATGTTTCTTGGAGCCGTCGATGGCTGATACGCTGTAAAGCTCCAATGTATTCTGGATGCGCGGTTCACGTGCAATGAAAAACTCCTTGCTGTCTGCACCCCAGAACGGAATTCCGAAATACTGGTCGTCATTTTCATTGAAATCGGCCCAGACTGTGTGCGGAGCACCGTCAGAAGAGATTTCATTGACATCCACTATTCCGATGCGGACACGCGGGTTCGGCTCGCCTGCTTTCGGGTATCTGGTATTTCGGAGCACGCCGTCCTGACCTGCAGGTGAATATATCGGGAAAACCGGCACGTCCGTATTGTCGAAGCGGTAGAATCCGATTTTCTTGGAGTCCGGAGACCACCAGAACGCGCGGTACAATGATGGACGTCCAAGTATTTCTTCATAATATACCCAAGAGGCATAACCATTGAGTATCAGCTCGTTGCCATCGAATGTAAGCCGTTTTTCCGTAGCGGAAGCGACATCATAGACGTAGAGGTCATTGTTTCTCGTGAAGGCGAAAGCGGAAGAGTCCGGTGCCCAGGTCCGGTTCACCGCGCCTTCCGGATCAGCAGGAAATGTGGAATACTTTGCAGGGGCCTTGATCCCATGAATGGTCTTGCGGCTGGATGCGCGAACGGCAAATGCCTGTGAATCCGTGAACGAGCCGTCATAGGAAAAGGCAACTTTCTCATTGTCAAGCCATTTCCATGATGCAGGTATCTTAACGAACTCCTGGGCTGACATCTGCATTGACATTGTCAGAAAAACTGCCGCTACTGCGGCCATTCTGCCGGCAAGGCAGAGCAAATCATTCTTCCTCATATGAAATTTGAATCCTTGAAATTAACGAGATATACTTTTTCTGTCGCGCGGGTTAGCGCCGTGTAGAGCCATTTGTAGTCATCGACAGTGTATTCGTCCATCCAGAAAGGATTGTCGATGAAAACGCATTTCCACTGACCGCCCTGGGACTTGTGACAGGTAACGGCATTGGCATATTTCAGCTGCAGGGCATTGTAGAACAGGTCTTCACGTACTGCCTCATAACGCTTCTTCTTGGAAGATATATGGAAATAGTCCTCGGAAACGCCCTGATACAGAGCGTTCTGCTGTTCGTATGTCAATGACGCCGACTCGGATTCCAATGTATCCAGGCACACTTTTGCGGAGATTTCCTGGTCGTCATAGTCAGGAAAGAGCAGCCGAGCCTGGGCGAAATGCAATCCGTATCTGTCTTCGTAATGGTTTATGGACAAGAGTTTTACGATATCGCCATTGGCTATGTAATCTATGCCCTTCACATCGGTCAGAAACTGATAACAGTTCTTCACGACCATCAGTTTATCGTTGCGGACCAGACGTTCTTCTTTATATTGGACAGCCGAGCGGATACCGGCATTGTACCGGACTGCCCGCTTGTTGGAGCGACACAAGATGATGGTTTCGTCCTCCCCGTACTGGTCGAAGGCGTCGGTAATCTTTTCGATAAGGTCAGCGCCGCCGATACGCTCGATATCGTCATAACCGTCCACGTCAAGTTCCAGTTTCTCTACAGGAAAGAAATTGCCTCCTGACACGTAATCTTCTGATATCAAAGTTCTTAGATACGTAGCATTGGACAGTATCCCGGATGCCTGCTGCTGGCGTACGACATCTGTGAGGGAAGACCAGAACACCCCGCCGAAACTGTTCATATATTCCGGAGCGAGGGCCGGGCTGTATTCGTGGCCGACCGGCGGAAGCTGTGCGGAGTCGCCAATCATCACCAGACGGCAGCCGTTGCCGTTCCTGACAAATGTTACCAAATCCTCGAGCAGGTTACCAGTGCCGAAAAGCGCCGTAGAATTCTGCCCGGAATTGTCAATGCCCACAAGCGACACCTCATCCACGACGAACAACGTGTCTTTCGCCTTGTTCGGGGCCAATGAGAACTGTCCGAAGCCGTCAGATCCGACTGAACGCTGCCTGTAGATCTGTTTGTGGACCGTATGAGCAGGGCGCCCGGCATATCTGGAAAGCACTTTCGCGGACCGACCCGTCGGAGCCAGAAGCACAGTAGGGATGCTCAGTTCTGTCAATGCACCGATTACGGCCGAGATTGCCGTAGTCTTACCGGTACCTGCATAACCATTGAGTATCAATATGTCACCGTCATCTCCGGTAAGAAATTCGGCCATTTGATGCAGGAACGTGTCCTGGGACTCAGTCGGCTCGTACTGGAAATGTCCAAGAAACTTGTCGTATAGAAAATCAGCCTGCCCCATCACTTGTTCCTCTTAGAAAAAGCCATTGCCACAACAGCGAGTATCGGGTAGATTTCGACACGGCCGAGGAACATATCGACAACGAAAATGAATTTGGCCATCACCGGAGCCGAATTGAAACTGCCCAATGTTCCCCAGTCGCCCAATGCCGGTCCGACATTGCTCAGAGCGGAGATGCAGGCGGCCACCGATGCGTCTATAGTCACGCCGGAGACAATGGACAATGCCACAGAGATGGCTATTGTCACGAAATACAACGCTATATAGACAAGATGCGGATAGACTTCTTCATTGGTGAGAATATGGTTTCCGACATGGATCTGGTTTATGGAAGCTGGATGCAGCGCCTTCTTTACCTGCTGACCTATAGTCTTAAGCATCAGATAGGTACGATCCGCCTTCACACCTCCTGTGGTGGAGCCTGCCATTCCGCAAGGAACGGAAATGATGACCATCAGCACGACTGCGAACACCGGCCACGTATTGTTGTCGGATATCGCAAATCCGGTCGTGGAAATAGAGCTCACAACGTGGAAGATTCCGTTCATGATAGAGTCTCCCCAAGAGAATTCAGATCCCTTCATTTTCAATGATATGGCCATCATCACTGAGGCTATCACTATCATCAGTGCGTAGAATTTCAGCACGGGATTCTTGAACGGCTTGAGGCTGCGTGTAGCGAATACGACAAATATGAGTCCGAAATGGACAGAAGCCAAGAACATAAAGACTATGGTAATTATGTTTATGGCATTGGAATCAAAGGAGGCGATAGACAGGTTCTTGGTGCTGAAGCCGCCTGTAGAAACCACGCTGAAGGCATGGTTAATGGCATCGAAAGCCGTCATTCCGGCCAGCCAGTAGCAGAGAAACGCAGATACGGTAATTCCCAGATATACTGCAGCAAATACCCATACGGTCTTGTTTGTACGTGTCCGGTAACCTTCTTTGGAGAGCGAAGACACCTCCATATTGGTCAGCCGGAGCCTCATCGGACTGGAGGACGGGATAATCAGCAGAAGGAACACCACGACTCCCAAACCTCCGATGAAATGCGTGGACGAGCGCCAGAACAGCAGGCTGTCAGGCAGCTGTTCCACATCTGTCAATATGGTGGCTCCAGTGGTGGTATAACCGGATACCGCTTCGAAAAGTGCGTTGATTACCGAGAACGGGCCGCCCCAGAGAAGGTAAGGCAACATTCCGAAGACGAAGGACAGCAGCCATGACAACACGATGATCATATAACCGTCCTTCAGAGTAATGTTGGAGGATTTGCGGACGAAGATGAACGGAAACACCCCCACGATGAAGGTAATCGTGAAACTGATTATCATCGCGGCCAATGCGCTGTCGTTTCCTTCTGCCAATGAAACCAATATGGACAGAAACATAAAGAACGCACTGGCAAGCAGCGCGAACCCGACGTTTCTGGATATGACTTTAAGGTTCATCAGGCCTGTTCCTCCTTGTTTTTCTCTATGGAATCACGTAGCATCTTCAGTCTCTTGCGGAGCTGCATGTTCTCGCCCGCCATCTCTGTTATGCCGTCATTGAGCTCGGAAAGCTGGTCGTCCCCTTCGAATTCGTAGGAGTATTTGCTCCCGAACGAACGGTAATTTTTCAGCCCCGTGAGCATCCTGTATATTGGGTTCACATAATAAGCCATCAGGAAGAACAGCAGCAGTACCACGAGCAGAAGTCCTACCGCCACGGCTACCGCTCCCGGGATAATGCTCCTGTAGAAGCCTCTTTCGAATGTCGCGGAATTCTTCTGAAGTTCATTGTAAATGGCAGTATTCAAGATGTTTATATCGGAACGCAACCTGTTGTATTTAGGCTGCAGCCTGTCGAAATACCACTCCCGCGCATTGATGAAATCAGAGAGGATGGCATGCTTCAGTTCCAATGAGGTCAGCATATACGCCGAATAGGAATAGAGCACTGAGTCAGCCAACGGAAGCATTTTTTCCGAGGTCAATGAGGCCTTGAGGCTGTCGCAATGGTCAATGAAGTCGTTCTGTCTGAGTTCCGGCAGATGCTTTTCGGAATTGTCGCCGATTATGGCAAGGATGCCGAGATTGTAGGAGTTCGCCGCATCAGCAAGTTTCTGGGCGGCATTGATGCTACCGATATTGGCGGCAATCAGGTCTGAGACATAGCTGCTCATCCTGCTGTATTCCATTATTGAGATGAAGCTCGAGACAAGCAGAATCACGGCTATGGAACTGAGGCTCAGGACGAGCTTCATTTTCATAGTCAGTTTGAATTCACGTATCCGTGTCCGCAGTTTTCTGAGAATTGTCATAAACACAAATTTTGACCGTGCAGGAAACTGTTTTGGCGACAATTTCTGAGCACCGTCCATTCAATCTGCTAATATAGCAAATTTTCAGATTACTTCGAGCCGAAGATGTATGCGGAATTGTATTTGCGGACAAGACTCTTCAAACGTGCCTTAGCCTTGATCTGCATCGGTACGCCGACCAGTGTGCATGGAGCCATCACTGCCACAGCCACTATCGTCCCCAACACAAGCACCGCCGCCGCTTCCCGATTGTCAGTGGAGTATTCTGTCAATACCAATGCCCCTGTTGCTGAGAGCAATGCGCCTCCGGCTCCGAATGAGAGGACCTTCCGTCCGGAGCTGAAGACTTTCACATTCTTCTTATAGACGACTACATCAGCCGGTGAAAAATACAGCCCTGCATCGGAAATGCTTATCGGCTGGTTGTCAGATGTGAAAATATAGCCGCGCTTATAGGTCAATGTCCCTTCCACTTTCTTTCCCGAATGCAATCCAGTTATCCTGACTCCTGAAGAAAGCACCGTCACATTCTCCTCTGACTCGGACGGGCGCGCCGACAGGATATTCAAAGTATCCGGAGTCTGGGCCACTGGCAGTTCTCCGGCATTGACCTCAGACTGAACTCTTGAAAGAGAACGACTCACAACTCGTGCACTTGCCTCAAACGCAGACGGAACCCCCACCATTGCGATGGACATTACCGCAAACAATCTGTATATACGATTCCACATATACTCTGACATTCATTTCACCATACATAGATGCACCCGCCACGAAAAACGTTGCTCTTCACCTTGACATTTTTCCTCATTGACCACTTCCCTTAAGAACAACTTGGAACAACTTGGAACAACCTGCATTTGCGATATAACTATTAAGCACTCACTATCAGACAGTTAGGGCAATTCATCAAATTCAGGTTAGGCAAAAAAACAGGTAACCTGGCATCACGCATTTCACATATCATATTATCATTCAGGAACTTACATCCATAATCCAACAGCAGGTTGTTCCAAAACGCAAGAACAGGGGCGCAGACCAGACACGAACAAGAAGAAGAACAACAAGTGCCTACCAAGGCCCTGCCGGTGGCGCCAAACATTGTCAGAAACAGGGAACAAGAATTCAGAGACAGACACAAGAATCTGATGACGCCAGGTGCAGAAACGCAAACAAGTGACTCGGCCGGGATACGGACAGAGCCACTTGATTATGATAAACGGAAAATGCCTGATTCTCTCAGATTAGGCTATTCCGGCTTATAGGAGTCCTTGAGGGTGGCCGTCCTGTTGAACACAGGATGCTCCGGAGTACTGTCCGGATCCTTGAAGTAATAGGCGTCACGCTCGAACTGAACTGCTATGCCGGATTTGTCTTCCAACAGGGCAGGCTCAGCATATCCCTTGCCGAGAACCAATGACTGCGGATTCAGGAAATCCTTGTAGTCCTTGTCCTCAGGAACCTGACTCATATCTGCCAATGTGAACAGTTTGTCATACATACGGAGTTCCACTTCCTTGGCATGAGCAGTTGATACCCAATGAATTGTACCCTTGACACTTCTCCACTCCCCGCTTCCCGGACGGGTTGACGGATCGAAAGTACATTTGAGTTCCACCACATTGCCCTCAGCATCCTTGATAACCTCATTGCACTTGATGATATAGGTGTATTTCAGACGAACCTCTCCATCAGGTTTAAGACGGAAGAACTTCTTAGGCGCGTCTTCCATAAAGTCCGCCCTGCTGATGTACAGTTCGCCGGTAAACGGAACCTTGCGGGTGGCTCCTTCCGGTTCAGCCGGATTGATAGGGCAGTCAAACCACTCCACCTTGCCCGGCTCCCAGTTCGTGAGAGTAACCTTGACCGGGTCCTCAACCACCATATAGCGGTTTGACCTCGCATTCAGATCCTGGCGCACGCACCACTCAAGAAGCTGGAGGTCCATCAGCTGGTCACGCTTGGACACTCCGATCTTCTCACAGAACATTTTCAATGCCTCAGGAGTATAACCTCTTCTTCTTACACCGCACAGTGTCGGCATACGAGGATCATCCCAGCCGCTAACAAGACCTTTCTGCACCAGTTCGAGCAATTTACGCTTGCTCATCAATGTGTAAGTAAGGTTCAGTCTCGCGAATTCATACTGATGTGACGGATAGATGCCGAGCGTCTGGATAAACCAGTCGTACAGCGGTCTGTGCACATCGAATTCAAGCGTACAGATGGAATGGGTGATGTGTTCGATGGAGTCGCATTGGCCGTGAGTGAAGTCGTACATAGGATAGATGCACCACTTGTCTCCGGTACGGTGATGAGAGGCATGCTTGATACGGTAAAGAAGAGGATCGCGGAACATCATGTTCGGGCTTGCCATATCGATCTTGGCCCTGAGCACCTTTTCACCGTCAGCATATTTTCCGTCACGCATCTCGCGGAAAAGCCTGAGGTTTTCCTCTACGCTCCTGTTCCTGTACGGACTCTCCACACCCGGTTTGTCCACAGTGCCACGCCCCTTGCTGATTTCTTCCTGAGTCTGGTCATCAACATAAGCCAAGCCCTTCTGTATCAGTTCTTCAGCCCATGCATAAAGCTGGTCGAAATAGTCAGAAGCATATTTTTCCTTGTCCCACTGGAACCCGAGCCACTTAATATCCTCTTTAATGGAATCTACATATTCGGTATCCTCTTTGGTCGGATTGGTATCGTCAAAACGAAGATTTGTCTTGCCGCCATATTTCTGCGCCAGACCAAAGTTTATGCAGATGCTTTTCGCATGCCCGAGATGCAGATAACCATTCGGCTCCGGAGGAAAACGCGTAAGGACGCTGTCCACTTTACCGGATTTGAGATCTGCCTCAATGATTTCTTCGAGGAAATTCAGCCTCTTTGGCTCTTCAACCTCTTTCTTGACTTCTTCCATCATATAATTATTTCCAATTATTTCACAACTTACAAACTTACGAAAAAATCTGTTCAATTCTAAAATATTTACGCGTTTTTGCAGGTGAAGACAATTTTCTCTGAATTGTCTCACCGAATGAGGCGGACTACTTCCTGATGACTTCCACTTTGTCCCCGCAGTCGTATATTGCATCCTTGTCAATGTACGTCACGGTGGACGGAACATATACCGTCCTGAGGTTCCGGCACTTCTCCACGGCATAGGCCTCGATTCTCTCAGTCCCTTCCGCGAAAACTATCTCCTCCACGTTCTCCAGACGGTAGATGAAATTCTTTTCTATTACCTTGACCGGCTTGAGTTCCAGTCTTGTTATCGCGAACGGGATAAAGTACGGCGCATCGTCACCTATGTTATACAGCACATTCTTGTATGCGGTCAGATTCTTGTTCGCAGTGTCAACATTGATTTCACGCAGGGAACTGAAGTTGCTGCTCAGATAGACCGTGTTCTCCCCGACACTCTCCACATTGCTTCCCAGATACAGTTTGTCGTATGACCCGCGTACCTTTTTGACAGGGCAGAAAGACGTGATTCTGAAACCGTTGGTGCTGAACGGAACCAGAACATAATCAAGCTTGGAATTCTTCACCTCTGCAACATTGAGCCTGCCCTCCTCGAAATTATAAGCGAACCTCTCGTCTTCGAACAGGTTGAAATCCGTCCTGATAGGCTGGAGTACATCTCGATATTTCCCGGTATCATCCATTTTGTAGTCAATGCCGTTTGTCGGGTCGCTTACGTGCCACTCATTGTCCACATATGCGTAGTTCCAGGCATGGCCGCCGACCCCGACGAGCCAACCGTTCACGCACATTGCCGGAATGTCCTGGCTCTGGCACATTATCTTGAACAGATTAGCATAACCTTGGCAGACGCAAACCCTGTGGACAAATACGTCATACGGGTCGAGATATATGGTCTCATTTCCGCTGCCGTATCTGACATTCTTTACGATCCAATTGAAAATATTGTAGTATGTCTGAATCTTGTTGTCCGCTTTCAGATTATTGTCAATAAATTGCTTGATCTCGGCAAACTGCTTCTCCGTAATCTTCGTTTCTCCCGGAGTCAATGTCTTTGCAGGGTCCACTGCCGTCAACAATTCGCGCAGCGCGAGTGCCCCGTCTGCCGGCAGCCGCTTCGCCCCGTCATCCTCCGGAAAGTCAATGCCGGCCGGCGGTTCCTTGTCCGGAATCTGTTCCCTGCCGTTCTCTTTTCCGCAGGACGCGAATCCCAGGACCGCCATCAATATTATAATCAGTACCTTATTGTTCATATGTCTTTCATTTTCAGCGGCAAATGTAATATTATTTCACTGTCATTGATGCGAAGCTTCTATATTTACGGGAAAATCTCTTGGAAAATGAAAAGAACATTTGCGATAATGAAAAAATGTTTATCTTTACGGGCGGACATCGGTCTGAAGAATGTGAAAAATCATTGGATGACAATTAATTGAAGATATTATGATACTTACTACAACACCGACCGTGGAAGGTCACAGCATCAGGGAATACCGCGGTATTGTCTGCGGGGAAGTCGTTGCCGGCGTCAATTTCATCAAGGACTTCACCGCAAGCATCCGGAACTTCATCGGTGGCCGTTCAGGCTCATACGAAAACGAATTGATCGAGGCCAGAGAAAAGGCATTGGAAGAAATGTCGGACCGCGCGAGAGAACTTGGGGCCAATGCTGTCGTCGGCATTGACATAGATTATGAGGCCCTGGGCGCGGACAACGGAATGTTGATGGCGACAGCCTCCGGAACAGCAGTTGTGATAGATTGAGCATTGATTAAGAATCAGTATTTCCATCAATCCTGCACGCAGCGGAGCGAATAGCGGCTGTTGTCCCCGGTGTTGAGGCCCACTCCTATCTGGATAGCGTAATCCTTTACGCCATAACCGCTTATACCATTTGAGCTCACCTCGTTGTCAGTCCAATAGTAACCGCATTGCCCTACTTCTCGGAACACTCCGAACCAACATCCACCTGCAGCCGGCAGAAAAATCTGGGGAACATCCTCGGCATATTTTACCATTCCTGAATACCAGCGGCCGTTGACGCCGTTGTGCGAAGTCCATGCTGACCCATAGTAAAACAGCTTTTGCATTTCCTTTGCCGTTGCAGGACGCCAGCCATCAGGACACGCAGTTTCACGCTCCTTCCAATTGTAATAGCTTCCGAGAGGGCCCGACGGGTCACCGCAGTTGTTCAATGCCCATTTGATTCCACCGATGAATTCATATTCCTTGACAGCTTTCTGGACAAATGCGAGCGTACGGGTTTCAGCGCCCGCGTAAGTGAAAATAATCTCCGCTACCCTATCCTCCGCTGTCGTATTTTCCGGAATTTGAAGCCTGATGCCACCTTTCTCCTGTTCAAGGACGATTTCAAACCATTCCTGCTCCGTTTCCGCGTTAAACTCCTCACCATCAATGGGATTCAGGATTTCACACGACACAAAATACTCCTGCGCCTGACAATCGACCGTCTCGGCAAGACGTTTAAGGCCAATCACAGGACGCAGATAATCTTGTGTCAATGTGAATGTCAATGGCTCCATATCTCCATAGCCTACAATGATTTCCGCCATACGAGACTCAGTTCTGGAATCGTTTTGCGAAACCGAAAGAGCAACTTCGGACTCCCCTGGGATACCGACATTGACCCAATCCGCATCCGTCGTAACCGAAATGGACGAGCCATTGTCCAGAAGAACCTTATAACCGAGCTGCAACTCCTGCGCATTATGGTCAATGATAGCAGAATCGGACATCAGGAGGAGGACACCTGACGATTTTTCCTTGCTGCATGACAACAGCATTGACATCGATATCAATGCGGCCATAAAATGTAAAATAGTTTTTTTCATAGGCCAAGTCCTATTCTAATTATTGTCATCAATTCTTTTCAGCTTTTTTCGGAAGCGCCATTATCAGGCTCTGGTCATAAAGGGTTCCAGGCTTGACGGAAGATTTTTCAACGGACAGCACTTCATCGTACATCGGCTCGCCATCATCGGAGGTATGACCAGAAAATACAAGCATACGGTCTGCGGATACTTCCTTTACATAGCTGGCAATGGACATTATACGGGTATCGGTAGGATACATGACTTCATACGACACGCAAAGCACCATGCTGCCATCTGCATTGGGCTTCATGGTATACCAGCCGTTCATGGCAAGTACATCACGCTCCTTCATACCGTCCAGAAATGTTTTCTGTTCCGGTGTAAGTCTTTCCGTATCAATGCTTTTTCTCAAATCATCCAAAGTATCCGACGAATATGCTTGACCTAAAACTGCAGTACCGTCATCGTTCAGCTGAAGGAGCATGAAAGACGACTCAGACACATCCAACATCCATGTATTCACATAAAGTTTCGGTCCGTCATTTTCAGAACCATTTTTTTCACAGGCGCAAGTCATTGCGACAACCGCAATAGCAAAAATGCTGTATATCAATTTTTTCATATTCCAAATTCCATTATTTATTCTCTGATGAGGATCTCTGACAAGTCAACTGTCTTACCTATTTTCAAGCCGGAAGAAGACAAACTTTTCATCTGCAAAAATTCAACATCACCAGCCTCATTGTCCAACGTCATCGAGTCCTTGGTTATATTGAAAAGATGAAAGACCGTCCCCGTCGGGATCGGAATTTCCATTCCTTTGAGAATTTGTGTCAGGAAGATATTCAAATCAACGCCATCTTCCTTACCGGGAATCACCACATATACACCCTTCATTATGATGACTGCATCATTGATTTTCACAGATTTGATCCTTTCGGCCAATTCCTTCTTGTAACTTTCCGTCGCTTCGTCAATGTAATTGTCATCACCCTTTTCGGATGGTTCCAGGCTTGGCAACCACTTAGTTTTGAGAACTTCAAGGACATTCTCATTGGCGAGAAAACTTAAATTGAAGGTCTTGTCCGCATTGATCTGGTAAAAGCCGTAGTCAACGGATTTGCCACCGAAAGTCAAAAGGCTTTTTGAGTCTGTCACCCATGTATTCACATAGAGTGGGACATTGTCAGATTCCTTGTCACAAGAGGCTCCGAGCAGAAGTGCTGCCCCCAAAGCGAGGAAGTAAATTAATTTCTTCATTGTCATGTATTTAAATTATTCATATCATTCCCATTTCATATCCTGGTCGAAAGCCACACGGAATCCGATCAGCATATTTGTCACCCGGGGTGAGCAATATGCTCTTGCAGCACAACGGCAGCTGAGCTTGTCCATCGTAAAGTCCCCTCCACGAACGACCTTGCCTGTTCCGGTTTCCGGACCTGTCGGATTCCAGGCAAATCCGCCCGAGCCTCCATAATAATTTACATCAAACCAGTCCGCTACCCATTCAGAAACATTCCCATGCAAGTCATAAAGGTCAAAACCGTTAGGGGAATATGAACCCACCGGAGCAGTTGTTTTTCTGTCGGTCGCCCTGATATGCGCAATGTCCCCTGTCAGGTCCAAGCCATTTCCCAAGCCGAAAGGTGTCTCTTCAAGACCTCCCCTACAGGCAAATTCCCACTGGGCCTCAGTCGGAAGCGCTCCACCCACACAATCTGCGAAAGCTTTCGCGCCATACCAGCTGACATTGACGACAGGGCAATCACAGCACCCGTCTGCGGGCTTCCATTCAGCAAGTTCCGCATCCCAGATGAGTCCGAACTTCGCATACTGCCTCACAAGGACTTTCGATTTGTTTTCCGTGTCGCTCCATCCGTTCCAGATACCGTCGCTTCCTATTTTATTTTCATTCAGGAAAGACGCATACTCTGCATTGGTAACTTCATACTTGCCCATGTAGTAACTGCGGGACATATGTACATTATGCTGATTCTCGACATTCGTATTATTCCTTCCTTCTTCAGTTTTCGGACTGCCCATCTTAAAATACCACAGCCCATCAACCGGATACTTAAAAGTACCCTTCTGGTCGACAACCATATGGATAACATCAGGATGCTTGTAATCCACCGGCAATGAGCGGTTGAACACTTTCACGTCCGCAGCATTCAAAACGCAATCCTCTACAGGGCCGCCCAACTTGAACTCCTTGCCATCCGTAACATAACTGAACAGCGTCGAACCACCTTTCAGTGTCTGGACCGGAATGACGGCACGATAGATATAATTCTTGCCGCTATCCCCCGGCTTCTCCACGAGACACATCTTGACATTGCCGACAGAACCTTTGGTTTCCTCTGTCGGGGCGGAAGCATCACTGTCCTCAAGCAAATTGATTTCAGCAGAAATCCCGACGCCGCAGAGGCTGACTTCAAGTTTCTTGTCAATGTTCCAATACTTGCTTTCAGGCACCTCCACCTGAATCATCGCGCATTCATGTCTGAATTCAAGTTTAACCTCTTTCCCGATTTTGACACCATCCTTACTCCTCGCCATCAGAAAATCAGAAAGCCGGTATTCATTCTCACCGCTTTGGTCTTCCTTGACATTGAACGAAATGGCAGCAGGGTCAGCAATGTTCTCATCATACGGATAATACGCGTAGAATTTCAACGAGTCCTTTTCCCAGCACAATTTGTCTCCAACCCAACCGGTACCATCAAAAATAAGTTTTTTATTTCCAAAAACCAAATCGTTTGATTCCGCATCATACGCATATATACCTACGACATCGCCCTCCGCCCAATCACATTCGAGTTTAAAAATGATTTCAGGTTTACTTTCCTCCTCCGGTTTCTGCTCCTCCGGCTTCGGTTCCTCTGTTCCCGGTTCCTCCTGAGACGGACTATCGCTGATATTATCCTTTCCGCATGACACCAACATTAAAGTCAATGCCAATGCTGCCAAAAAGTGCCAAAAAACTCCTTTCATCGCTGATTGTTTTTATTTTGACGAAAGTACGTCTTGAGCATCTGATTATCACTATTTTTAATAAAACATAGTCGCAAAACATGCATTTTTTTTGAAAAAAATCTATCTTTGTACTCCTTGAAAAACGAAAACTGAAATGGAAAGAATATATTGCGACTTGATGCTGTTGGCCTCCGGAGTAATCGCTGCACTTGCCGTGGCCATCATGGGAGTCAAGATTCCTTCGAGACAAGAATTCGGTAAACTGAGAATTGCAAGAGGTACTCTGGCCGCATCATTCATAACGCTTTCCATATTGAATTTCATTTGCTACTTCACCGGATATGACGAGAACTTTGACCGCCTGAACACACTCATTGTGGCTGCATTCCAGGCACTTTTATTGACAGGAACATTGCTCGTTTTCATCCGTCCTGACGTGGTTACCGGCAAATGGGTAGGATTGCAGACCGCGGTCATCTGCATACTCTCGGCCCTTCTATACTGCGTAATGTTCATTTTTCCGGACATCTATCCGATATTCTTCCATGCCGGAGCAGCACTTCTGGTCCTTCAGCTCATACTCTACAGCATCAGATTTTTCAAATCGCAGAAAATGACTATCAACGACCTGAACAATTACTACGCTGACGATTTTTCGCCGAGATTGGGCGGGATAAGGGCCGGATTCATACTTATGCTCATCATAGGGGCAATGTCTCTCTGCACATTGGTCACCGGCCCGTGGTTCTACGCCATTTTCGTCCCTGCATATCTGATATGCTATACCATCGTGGCGATTTGCATGATCCGCTATGTGAACAGCACATCATTCATTCTCCAGGCAATCGGGAAACCCGAAGAAGAGGCTACAAGCACGGAACCTGCTCACAAAGCGCAGGCAAACATACCTGAGCATCAGTTGATTGAATTGAGAAACAATATCTCATCGTGGGTTGAGGCCGGAGAATACAGGCGGCGCGACGTGCCATACAAGGAAATTCTCGAGACACTCAACACAGATGCAGCAACCATGCGAGTTTTCATGAAAAGCGAGAACGGCATGGATTTCCGCTCATGGAGGAACAAGTTACGTCTCCAGGAGGCATGCCAAATGCTGGCCGGCCACCCTGAAATGAATGCGGAACAGATCAGTGAATACATCGGTTACAGCGACAGCAGCAACTTCCACACGGATTTCCGCAAATTTACAGGAATGTCCGCCAGCGAGTGGAGGAGAACCAGGACGAAGACAGGTCAATCAAATTGATTGAATTTACAGGTGTCAGCACGTTCCATTTCAAGCAATTGAATCTTCCTGTCGATTCCTCCGGCATAACCGGTCATACTGCCGTCAGCGCCAATGACCCTGTGGCATGGTATGATGAGCGAAATGGGATTATGACCGACAGCGTGGCCCACGGCTTGGGCGGACATCCTCCGCACTCCTTTCATTTCGGCAATGCGGTCAGCAATTTCACCGTAAGTCATTGTCTTACCGAAAGGAATAGTAAGCAATATTTCCCAGACAGCCATTCGGAATGGTGTCGAATCCAATGTCAATGCCGGGGTAAAACCCGGGTCATGTCCGCTGAAGTAAATGTCAAGCCATTGACGGGCCTGCGCAAAGACCGGAAGATCTTTCTCTTCAATCTCATCATCAATGTTGCCCGCAAAATACTTCTGTCCATCAAACCTCAGTCCAGTCAAGGCGTTGCCATCACTCGCTAGAGTAATTCCACCTACATAAGAATTATAGTGTTGAATGTAAATCATATTTCAGCGCGACATTATCGTTCAATGCTTGATTTCAAAATATGCCAACAGCTCTGCATAGTTATCCTGCGCGGTCAGGCAGGTATCTCTCAAATAGCCAGGGATATCCGGCCAATTCTGAAGACCCCTATAGTAAAAATACTTCAGGTCGTCCGTTATGATGAACGGCACTATCCCGTTGGCCAGGCATTCCTTGAACATGATAAGACGTCCCGTCCTTCCATTCCCATCCTGAAACGGATGAATCGACTCGAACTGCTTGTGAAAGTCAATGATATCGTCCAATGTCTTTTGCTTCTTGGAGTTATAAGACTTGAGCAATACGCTCAACATGGAATGCACCTTCTCAGGGGGACAAGTCTGATTTCCACCTACCTCATTGGGAAGCTTCTTATAATCACCCACATTGAACCAGGATTTCCGGCTGTCAGAAGTTCCGGTTTTCAAGATACGGTGTATTTCCTTGATCATCCCTTCCGTAAGCTTATCCTGCGCATGATCTATTATATAATCAATACAGCGGAAATGATTCACCGTCTCCACGATGTCATCAACATTGACAGTCCCATCTGAAATGCCGATAGTATTGGTTTCATATATGTATCTGGTCTGCTCATGAGACAAGCGACTCCCCTCGATATGATTGGAATTATATGTAAGATCAATCTGAGTACGATGATAAATACCACCTTTCAGACGGCTCGACTTTTCCTCCCTGAGTCTCGACAGAAGCGGAAACTCTTTTCGGGCCTTGGCATTCTTCCTGCCCGGCAAAGAAGCATCCTCCGGAACATTCCATGTCTTTCCTGTCAGGAAAGCGCCCTCCATCTTTCCTGAAGCACACCAATTCCTGACCGTTCTTTCGGAAACGCCATTCTTTCCTGCAAACTCCGCTATAGAAATATAATCCATGTTATCGGCAAATATTTTCATTCAATGTCAAGCACGAATATAGCAAATCTTGCCGATATCGGCAAGATTTGCAAGCATAATTCATTTACCGCCGCTAATTTCAGTTTTTCACCCAGGTAAGACGCTCCCAGATGCAGCGCGGTACAAGGCGCCAGAAGAATACGAGGATGCGGAATTTCCAGTCGAATGTGTAGATGCGTCTTTTCCGGCGGATGGCTTTCATCACCTCGTCGGCCGCCTTTTGCAATGTCAGCAGCATCGGATATTTCTTGTCAGGATTGAGGATGTCAGTTGACACGAAACCTGGGCGGATATCCGTAAACATGACCGGTATCTTCTCCATTCTGACCAATTGCGCCAACGCGGAAATATATGTCTGCTGCATTCTTTTGGTAGCGGAATAAGCGGGTGCCGTTCCCAAGCCGGCTGTTCCGGCCACAGATGTAACAACCGCTATATGTGCCTTATGTTCTGCTGAATACGCATCCGGATGTTTTCTGACATAGTCGATAAAATGTGCCAGAATACGCACCAAGCCTTCGCAATTGGTCCGCACAGTACGGATTTCCTTATCAATATCCAGTTCCCTGTTCTGATACCCTACACCGGAGACATACAATAACAGATCCGGCGCTCCCATTTCTTCAATCAGAGCATCAAGCCTGGCCGCCGCATCTTCCTGAGTCACATCCATTTGCTTAATATGGACTCTCTCACCATACTCCTCCCGAAAAGCCTCAAGGGCCTCAATCCGCCTACCTGAAACGCCCACTTCCCAGCCTTCATCCACCAGACGCACCGCCGTCTCCCGCCCGATTCCGGAAGTAGCACCAATGACAATCGCTTTCTTCATGATACTTAATGCTCTAGTCATTGATATACCTATCCAGTTTTCCCTCATCAAGATCCGCCAGAATCTTCTCTGCAGTTTCTTTCAGAACCGGCATGTCATTATGAATAGTATTGAATACGGCTTCATCATCTATATCGGTATATTCATGAGCTATCACATTCCGCATACCGAATACGGCTTTCCACGGCACTTGTTTATATGACGAGAAAAAATCAGCAGTAACTTTATTCCGAATCTTAATGAAATTTTCAGTAATATATTGAATACTCATTCCACAAGCTCTGAACACTGTCATACCTGTGATACTCTGCCCGAAATCTTGTGGAGACTTTATTCCTGCAGACATTTTCTCAATCAAATTGATTTCTTCAATAGATACTTTCAGGTATGTTTTGATTCTGTCTTTCGCACTACACATATATCAAATCTTTCTTAATATTGTCCATAAACTCCTGACGGCTTCTCGATTTTTCAGATACGAGATCCACTTTACGCTTAAGTACCGACTCCAGCAGTACGGTTATCTCTGACAGCACAAATAATGAAGGCCTATTGATAGATATTAAGATATCAACGTCACTATCAACGGTTTGCTCTCCCCGCGCACAACTCCCGAAGAGAGCTATCCTCTCTATTCCGTATTTGTCACCTTGGCTATTCTTAAAAGATCTCAAGACACCCAATATCCGCTCTCGTTCCGATCTTTCACCTGGATATTTGTCCACAACTTTCAGTTCCAGTTCATACCCCAAAGCATCGAGCAAACGCAGAACTGTTTCTTCACTGCCCAAAGTACCATTTTCCATTTTCGAAATCTGAGATTTCGACATACCGGAAAGAATACCCAACTGTTCTTGCGTCAAGTTTCGAGACTTACGCAGTGACTTGATCATATTTGATGTAACCATTCTCATAGTGCAACAAATATAGAAAAGGTTTCATATTTATGCAACTTTTTCTTTAAACTGTCCAATGATAAATACCGACTACCATACCGTCGAAATGATCAGCCAGAGTGACACGGCTATCATGATGCCGGCAACAATCTTCTGATATAGCTTTTTATTGACATTCCTGATGCAGCGCATCGCGATGAAATTGCCGATCATCATTGCGCAGCCGATACCGATACCACTCAGGAAGATATTGACATTCATGAGGTTGAGCTTGCCATAGACAAGTGCCTTGACGATATGCATTGTTGCTGCGGCTGTCGCCTCGGAGGCAATGTAGCTGACCGGGACCAATTCAATGCTGAGGAACACGGCACTGCTCAGCGGACCTGAAATTCCCAACAGTCCGTTCACGAATCCCGTCACTCCCCCGCCGACAATCATCGTCGAAGGCCTGTGGGGCAATTTCATCTTGCCCATCAGCTTCATGATAGCGAAAACTATCAGGAAAAAGCACAACCCTACCGTCATCGGAGCTTTAGGAACCTTGGCGAAACCGAAGGCGCCCAACGCCGTGAATGGCAACGCAAGAAGCAGAAACCATCCCACTGCCTTCCAACTGATTTCTTTCCAGCCGATCACCACCCTCGAAAGATTACTAAGAAGCTGAGCTACAGTCGATACCGGCACTGCTACCTCAACGCCATAAAAATAAGTAATCACCGGCAGCAGTATCATTCCGCCGCCAAAACCGACTGAACCAGAAAGCAATCCTGCGACCAGCCCGACAATCATCAAAATCACACTCATCATAACGTAAAGTTAGAGGAAATATTCGAATATTCTCATTAACTTAGAAGAGACATATTTGAAAATTACACTGATCACAGGAGCAGACATCGCAGATGAGGGCGGCGAAGCTGGAAGACGTCTGGCCGCATTGTCCGGAATCCACCAGAGAGGAAATTATCCGACAGATTGAAGATTGGCTGAAATAGCACGTCACCTTTTCCTCATTTGTCCTGTTATATATGTGAACATGTTCGAAAAGAAACAAAGTATTATAACATTGACCTTTCCTGATTTAGGTTGACACTTTTAGAGCGGATTAACTAATATGGTTTA